>ERZ1106948.256-NODE-256-length-26792-cov-32.216890_pt1 | contig 26792 bp, 39 predicted proteins | sample MGYA00403673_ERZ1106948 | MGnify/ENA primary metagenome ERZ1106948 (study PRJEB35170, sample SAMEA104062409) | human gut metagenome | biome: human gut; feature: human-associated habitat; material: faeces | place: Denmark | collected 2012-05-07 ...
GAACTCCGGACCTCTCGCACCCGAAGCGAGAATCATACCACTAGACCACAAAGCCACCTGCAATCAGTTCGAACTCAGCGCATATGTAGCCAGTTACACCCCTTCACACAACAGTCACAACTCTTTGAAATGGGCTTCGTTCCCATTGTCATCGCGTGCTCCTTCTGGGTGATCACTCTGCTCCTGCACGGAAAGCGGGTCGTCGCGTATGCGCGCGTTCTTCTGTCTCTGTCCGCTTGGCTGGGCTCCCTTCTGTACTCTGTCATCGAATTCGGAATCTTCGCACTATCTGTTGTGGTTGGATACGAACTCATCGCTTTCTGCGTGCACTTGCGCTCTTCGGAGAGGAAACAGCGAGCACGAGTCGAGTACGAGCAGAGCATGGAGGGCAAGTTCAGAGACGCCAATACGCAGCCGCAGCAACTGAAGGAGCTGCAGGAGGAGATTCTACAGGAGTGGAATTCCAATGACTCCGTTCGGAATGAGTTTGGTAGGGGCTGTTGGGATGCTTCATCGTAGAGCACATCAACTATCTCATTTTGAAGCGAATATTCAGCTCGTCTTCCCTGTGTGAGTGACTCGTGTTGTGTGTGATCGTAGGTTTGCAGTCGCTGAACAGCGACTTCTACGGCAGTGTGAAGGGCATGCTGCTGCGGAGCGAGCGCGAATTCATGAGAGCCGTGATGAATCCCGACGTCTTCTTTCACCTCACCGATTCGCTCCTCCTTCTCGTCGCCGACAACCTCGCTTCCTACCGACTCATGCGCGAGCAGGCGGCGTACGCCAACCACGATCTGTTCTTCGCGAAGAACAAGAACCGCTCCTACGACCCCAAGTTCATCTCCGGCTACTTCTCCCTCCAAAACCTCAAGGACCGGCACCAAGCCATCGAGAAGGAGTTTCGGCGCCACAGCCGCCTCCACCCCGCGCTGCGCGACCAGGAGCTGACCGTTGTGTACATGCGCTACGTCGAGAAGGAGAGCGTGCGTGACCTATAGCTCGCCCAGCAGCTGCTCCACCGCCTCCTCCCCGACGACCACTCCGCCTTCCTTCGCACCTACCTCTGCGACGTGCTGGTGATGCGCGTGCTCCTGCCCTGCTGCTCGCTCCTCACACCCGCACGCTTCAACCGCGTCATCGTCCTCCTCGCCAGTCACAAGGTTTCCGATCTCGTGCAGTCCCTCACGCTCCAAATCGCCATGTCCAACGACTGCTTTCTCCAGCGGCGACACTCCCACGAGGTATCGCCGTCTCCTTCTCTTCACCGTAGGCGTCAGCCAAGGACAACGCGATGGAGTACGTGACGCACCACTGCTCGCGCTTCCAGGCGGAGAACCTTCTCTACCACTCCCCCGCGGGAACCTTCCTTCTCCGCACGTGTCAGCCGTTCTCGTCCTTCTTCTTCCTCTCTTACGGCGAGGAGGAGAAGCAGGTGGTTGGAGAGGACGAGGCGGAGCGAACCCGACTCGTGATCAAACACCGCATGATCGAGAGGACAGAAAAGGGGTATGTTTCTGGCAACACATACGAAACGCTGGATGCGATTCTGAGCGAGATGAAATCACTCCTCCACTACGGGCTTCGGCTGAACGAGAACCTGGACGTGGTGAGCTGCGAGTCGATGCCGTGGTTCAACCCGAGGAAGGTGAAGACGTTGCGAAGTGAGTGATTAGGTGCGAGTTAATCACAGAGCGAGCGCCGCGCGAAATCGATCCGAATCAGGTGGAAATGACGGTGCTGAAGAAGAGCTACGACCCCTACGCCGAGAACGAGGAGGACATCGTGAACCGACTCAATCGCGTCAACGGTGACGCTCTCTCCACCGCCTCATCCCTAGAATCCTACCGACGTCGCCACCTCACTTCGCAAGACGAGGACTACGTCGCGGGTACCGGCTTCTTCCTCGCTTCTCCGTAGAACTCTCCTTGTCTTGGATCTCCGGACTCGACGAGGTGGAGGAGCATCTGCGGCAGCGCTCGTTCCTGCTCCGCACGCTCCAGACCAGCACCTGCGCTGTCATCCAAACCTACATGCAACAGCCCAGTCTCCCCCTGACTGCCGCCAGTTCCGCGGTGAACTCGCTCATCGACGCGTATCTCGCCATCCTGAACTACCAACTCCTTCCCTCGGTCGCCGGCGTGTGGGTGGTGCTGCAGAAGGCGTCCATCCCCTCCAAACTGCTTCACGCGTCCAACGACGCTCTCTACGCCAAACGCGCCATCGCCTTCCTTCTCAACACACAGGTGGGTGACGCCAGGGCGTTTCACTTGCAGGGACTTCGCGACTTCTTCGCCTCCTTCTCCAAGGCGCAGTGGGGTCAGTTCTACAAAAAGGCCTCCATTTTCACCATTCAAGAAAATGTACAATTTTCCCCTCCTCTCCACTCTAGCGCGACGCAGTCGTTCACTGGGCAGGAGCAGTTGCTGGCGTGCGTTTCGGAATTGCTCTGAGCCAGGAGCGATCGTCGTCGTCGTCCTTCTCGCTGCACGAGAGCGAGAGCGAGCGACCCTCGTTACAGACCCTCTCTCCGCACTCGGATAGTGGAAATGAACCTATTTCTGGAATTCCAGGAAACGCGGACATATTTGGATTCGACGCGATGGAGAGTCCGCCGTCGGAGTCGGAGGAATCTCCCTCCATTTCCCAAACGGACATGCTGGGCAGTCTGGTGGATCTCGAGCGAGTACATAACGCATAGGTGGGTCAGATCAACGCGATCGACGTGTCGGAGTATAGTATCACGTGGAATCAGGAGGAGGCGAAAAACGTGGTGGTTTTTGCCATCCGCGTGTTTACCGCGAAACAGATGTGGGTGTTCGTGTTGTGTCGTTGCCTCACCGTCAGCGTCCACCACCGCTTCTCCACGCTGTACAAGTTCCACACCGCCGTGCAGTCGCTTCTGCCGCGCGACGCACCCCCCTTCCCGCCGAAGCGCTTCGGCACGCGCAGCAACTACGACCCCGCGTATCTGCGCGTCCGATGCATCGCGCTCACACAGTACTTCCAAGCAGTGTTGCGATGCGAGCGCGTGCGACACACCAAGGACTTCTACGCGCTGTTCCTCCCGAGCGAGGGCGTGGAGGCGCGTCCCGCGGGAATCGAGGAGGAAGAGGAGGAGGAAGAGGTGTTGACGACGGGTCGTGCTGGGTGCGTCGTGTGAGGCGTAGAATTGGAGGAGGAGCGTGTGGAGGAGTCCGATCCATTTCGCCATCTCCAGTTGCTGGAATCGCGGTTATTCGAGATTGTCAGCGAGATTCTTCAGGTCGACAATGCGTCTTCCTTGTTGGCGAGTCTCCACCTTCTGCTCGAAAAGTGGGGGTGAGTGGGGCAGATGATGGGGTAGAGCGGCGCGCGTGGTGAGTGGAGGGAGTTTGTACCGCCTGTATTCCGAGTTGGAGGGAAATGTGCTGAGCAGCCAGAACGTGGCGTTTGTCCTGGGCCTGATTCGGGTGTGCGTGTGGCCCGAGGAAGAGTGGTTTTTGAACGACGTGTCGCTGTTCGTGCGGAAGGAGGAGAGCGGAATTGACGATGCTCGCAGCGCGATGCTCTCCCTCTTCACAGAATCGCTCCTCTATCGCTTCAAGGAGTACGACTCGACGCGGACAATTCGTTTGAGCGTGCTGCGTGTCTTCGAGCAGTTTCAAGATGACTTGATGTGCAAGAACTTCTGTTTGCATCTTTTGGACTTGGTGATCGCCACCCTTTTTCCTCAAATCGAAGTGTGGTCTCATTTAGCTGAGACCCATTCAGACGATGACAGTGTTTCGTCAGATTGGACTGTTTCCTTCAACAAACGAGTCGTGCTAAAGCTACTCGAGAAGGCAATGCTCCCGCATAAAAGAATTCACAAACTCGTAGGTCATGAGCGTAATCGAGGAAGAAGGCACCACTCGCATCAGATTTGCGAGCAGTCCACTGTAAAACCCCGCGATTCCTTCACGTCTATTCGTGACCAAGAACAGCGACTGCCACTTCCAAATCTTCACCGCACAGTCCAGAAGGCTTCTGTACGACGACTTCGCGTTCAGCTGCTGCATCCGAGCCCGGAACACTTGCAGCGGGTAGGTGATCATGGATGCGCAGAACTTGGAAATGCCGCCACAGTACAGACCCGTTTTGTAGTCCTACGCCGTGAAGGAGAGAGAAAATGAGAAACGATCGAAATGTCATGCTTCCTTTCGATTCGCTTCAACTCCTCGTATATCACGAATTGGATGGCGGCGTGAGAAGTCAGCAACAGCGAAGGGAGGAGACCACAGTACAGCGTTTTGAAACCTTCTTCTCGCACGATTCGCACTACAGCATCGATCATCCCCTTGTATGGCACGTATCCCGGCATCTACATCTCACAATGCGACAGAGCGAATACCATGCACATCCGGCTCTGCAATTGGAGACGCGTCTTCAGAAACCACAAGGGACACGTAATCGTACTCCCGATGAGACCGGCTTCCAGCGACGATATCATGTTGAAGAAACCGTTGAGCTCTGACACATCGAGGAAGCGCTTGTATCGATTCTTTGCGTTTTCATAGAAGGCGAAGTACACACTCCACGACGTGATGGAACCGATCACGGCAGGCGTTATCCCCTGATAGAAAACGCGCAATCCCCCTTCCTTGTACGTGTTCTTGGTCACAACCGCAAAATTCTTCATAAAGTTGTAGCCCGCTTCACTGTTCACCTGAAGACGCGTTTTCACGCAATCCAGGGGATGGAGGCAGATGGTCGTTACGAAGCCTAGAATCAAGAGGACGGCGAAAGAGAAACCTCCACACATACCAGAAACGAAATGACGCCCAACATTCTCCTCTCTCTTAGGACTCATTTGCAAAATAGGCATCTATAGCAGTTACAACAACGCTCGATGGACAAAGGGGCAGCACAGGCGATCCGTTTCTCCCTTTGGAAAGCGTTTCTTTTGCAGAAGAAGAGAATCCAAAAAACGGACCGAATTTCTGTTTTCATTCTTTTCGTTGCACGGGCGCGTATGGGGATCAAGAACTTCTGGTCCATCGTCGAGCCTCACGGGAGAAACATATCCATCGAGAGTCTTCGCGGAAAGCGTCTGGCGGTGGATATCAGCATTTGGCTGAACCAGATCGTGCGCGCAATGAGGACCAATGAGGGAGATACGGTGAGCAACGCTCATATCTACATCGTCGTCTTTCGTCTGTGCAAGCTGCTGTATTACGGAATCAAACCCGTAATCGTGTTCGACGGTGACGCCCCTGCGTTGAAGAAGCGCACAATCGCGGAACGAAGGGAAAGGGCGAATCGCGCGGCAAAGAGCATGAAAGAGATTCAAAAGGAGCTGGTCGCTACGGAACTGGTGGAACAACTGAAGGACGTGGATTATTGTTGTTGGCAATGAGGTGTAGCATTCCAACCCACCCAAGGAAGCGAGTGTTTTGCCAACCATTCCGACTGTTATCGATGAGAATGAAGAAGTATACAACGACGTTGAGGAGACGGAGGAGCAATTGTCCCACCTCTTCCATCAGCACAATTCGGCGAAGGAAATTGTGTACATTGACCTGCCGTATCGTGATGAAGTGCTGCACATCGCCGTGAACACGCCCCAGCTCCTTGAGGTTCCAAGCAGACTCTATCCTCGCATTTTGGGTCTGTTGAAAGCGAAGCTCCAACGCCGCGCTCTGATGATCCTCGAAGAGTGCGAGGGGGATCCCAACGAATTGAGTCGACGTCAACTGGACTTCACTCGCTTTCGCACGCAGGTGCTGAAGCAGGTGTACGCTCTGATTCAAACCCAGCACGCCGACGCGTCGCAAGGGACCATGAAGCAAACGAACGGTTTCGAGTATCGGTTTGAGCAGCACAACGGCTCTGTGTTTGACGATTCTGTCCTTCCCATGGTGAGTGAAACTCCCGAGGTGGAGGGAGATGTGTGGAGGAGAGAGGAGGAGGATGAGTTCGACCGGAAGCGAAGAAGGATGAACGAAGTGTACTTCGAGTCGTTATCGCACCACAGGAGAGAGGAGGTGGAGGAGGAAGAGGAGAAGGAGGAGGGCAATTGTGGGCTGTATCTGCACTTGAAGGAGTTGGTGAGGAATCAGGACCCGTCGATCCACGTGTATGAGAATCGCGTGGACGTGCTGAAGTTGGAGGAGGGCGAGGAGGAGGTGAAACAGTTGATCGAGAAGATGGTGAAGGAGAGTGAGGAGGGGGTGGTGGTTAGTGGAGAGGATGTGGTTGGTGGAGAGGAGAAGGTGGTTAGTGAAGAAGAGAAGGTGGTGGTTGGTGGAGAGGAGAAGGGTATGATGGAGGAGAAGGTGGTGGCTGAAGAGGAGAAGAAGAAGGAAGAACTGATGCGACAGAAGGAGGAGAATGAGAGTGTGAAGGAGCAGGAGAAGGTGGTTGGTGGAGAGGAGAAGGAGGTGAACGAAGAGAAGACATCGCATCAGAAAGAGAAGGAGGTGAACGAAGAGACATCCCATCAGGAGACTCGCAGGAACGAGGAATCAGACTCATTGGAGAGCGTCGCGTTGAGTGGGAGCGACCACGACGCATCCCTTCAACACAACACCAAGGAAAGCTCCCCAGCCGAGAACACTCCACCCAACCCACCACCAGAGCCCTCGGCGCAACTCCTCAACGACGACGCCACCATCGATGGCGATTTGTTGTTTGAGTTCCTCGATAACGGACAACTCCTCGTGTCGCGAGAGGACTCGAAGATGGGGGACCCCACTCCCACCCCACACCACGAGCCTCCTCCCTCCTTCCTCCCCGACGTCGAGCACACTTCCCTCCTTCTCCAGGCGTCGCCGCAGGAGCTACAGCAGCACAAACAGACCCTTCTTCAGCAGTACAAACACTTCTCCAGCCAAAACGCCTTCGTGTCCGAGGACGTCATTCTCGACATCGTCGAAATCCTCCGTGTTTTTGGCATCCCGTATGTGTTCGCGCCGGGCGAGGCGGAGGCGCAGTGCGCGTTTCTGGAGATGATGGGCCTTGTGGACGGCGTGATTAGCAACGATTCCGACGTGTTCGCGTTTGGCGGGAAGAGTCTCTATCGCAACTTCTTTGTCGATAATCGGTACGTTGAAGCGTACTTGAGCGATGATCTTGAAACGGAGGTCGGGTTGAATCGCGATCGCATCATTCTGTACGCCATGTTGGAAGGCTGCGATTACTCTGAGGTTTGCTCTGTGGGTATTCGGTTATCGTTATAGGGCGTCGAGGGTCTTGGGAGAGTGATGGCGATGGAATTACTGTCCTTCTTTCCGTCCATGGATCAGATGAAGGGTGCGGAAGCGAAGTGGCTTTTAGAGTTCATTGTCACGCGTAGAATCAAAGAAGCGTGTGAGGCGATTGATCAGGAGGAGGAGACGGGGGATTTGGATAAAGACTTTGTGGAATACGTGAAGCTGCATGAAAAGAAATTGAAATTGCTTCGTTTTGGTAACGCGATCAGCAATCAGCTCTACAACGCCTTCATGTTCCCGGCAATCGACATGAGCTTGGAGCCCTTTTCGTGGGGGTCTGTGAAGCTTTCCGATTTGCAGCTGTTCTGCAACAGTCACCCCAGTGTTGATTACGAGCGATTGCACAAGGTTGTTGATCCGATTCTCCGATCCCAGTGTCGGGAAGTGCAACTGAAGTGGAATTGGGGGATGGGAGTGACTTGTAGGATTACGGATTTGCTGACGTACGAGAGCCACAGTTATGTTCGCAAGGAGAAGTCAAAGCGTCTGCTTGCAGCCATAAAGAGACTTACAAGCTCTTGCGCGTGTTTGTTCAACAAAGAGGGGTAAATCAAAGGCTTCGCTTCCTCTCCCTTCTCCGAAGTCTGCTTGTTCTTCTTAATCACAATACCGAAGATGATAATGAAACCGATCAATATACACACTCCACCGACGATGAACCAAGGAACGTAATTCGTGGGCTTCGGAGTCGGAGGGACGGTAGGGGGGAGAGTGGGCTTGGGAGTCGGAGGGAGAGTAGGCTTGGGAGTAGGCTTGGGAGTAGGGGGAAGGGTAGTGGGAGGAAGAGTCGGAGGCTGAGTCGTCGGAGGCTGCGTAGTAGGAGGCTGGGTAGTAGGAGGCTGAGTTGTAGGAGGCTGAGTCGTCGGAGGCTGAGTCGTCGGAGGCTGAGTCGTCGGAGGCTGAGTAGTGGGAGGCTGAGTAGTAGGAGGCTGAGTAGTGGGAGGCTGAGTAGTGGGAGGCTGAGTAGTAGGAGGCTGAGTTGTAGGCGGTTCAGTAGGGGGGAGAGTAGGAGGAATAGTAGTAGGTTCAGGAGAGACAAAGCCCTTCAACAGGGAAAACTCATCATCCTGATTATCATTTGACTACACGGTAATCAAAAACACGTACGCCTCACGTCAACACTCAGTTCTGCATTGCAAACTGCAAACAGAAGAACAATAGAAAAAACGGCAAGCACGCGCTTCATTTCGATTCTTCTTTTGTAATCAAAAGGAAAGAAAAGTGAAATATGGACACAGGGGAGCAAAACAAGTATTTGGGTATTAGGGCCCAATCCTCTTTCGTACGCAGCAAAGACAGAAATGATATCATATTCTGTCTCACCTCCATTGCTGCTTCCTATACGTCACATACTCTCTGAAAACGGTTTCAATTGTGTTTCGGATTAGATTGAGCTAAAAGCATGTAAACTCGCAGTGATATGCGTACACAATAGAAATCACATAATTCCAGTGTCATCTACTGTCAGAAAGAGCAATGCCCCAACACAGCATCTGATAATGGTATGGACAATCACTAATGCACAGTGTTCTCGTATATTGCCTTCACCCTCCAATAAACGACTACAAGTGAGTCTTCGATGATACTCACCCATTGTCATCTACAACAATACAAAAAGCATCCCACGACGAATTGCCCAAAGGATGCTGAAACACACACAGTTGACCCCATTCTCCACGCCCTCTTCATAACCCCCATTATTCAAACCAAATCGGGACTTGCTTTCATTCAGTCACAAGCCATGCCAGATATCACCGCGCTGAGAAGAGATATCCTAACGCAGTATGTCTACCTCCCGTATTCCAATGAGTCTTGCTGTATGTGATTCCGTTTCTTTTGATTGCAGCTATCTGCATATGCACCGAGGAACCGCAGGACGTGTCCCTTCCAAACGGCTGTTCCCACCTGTTTTGCACCTCGTGCTTAACGGAGAGTTCTCACAGAGTGGGCTTTCTTGCACTCCCTCACTCTTAGAATAAACTATGTCCATTGTGTAACACGCCCTACAGATCCATTGAGTCGCTGCCCGTTGTTTTGGATCGACGCTGTGATCCATAGGCGTATGTGGAGTATTTGCTACGGCTCATGAACGATAATGACAACGTTGCGATGCTACTCATCGTTTATCTCCTAGGTATTGGATACACCAGCCGTGACCAAGCGCGTGGTCAGTAAAGTGGAAATGGATTACCACACTCACAGATAGACTCGAGCTGCGATGAAAATGCTGAAGACGTGCAGTCCGGTTGATTCTATCGTTTTGTGTGATTCTAGGACCTTCTTGCCGATATCGCGAAGGATATCAAACAGTTGGATATGTTAACGGGAGCTAACGTAAGCTCATTCTCTTCATGTCACGTGTAGTTGAGCCGCTTGCAGAACTTCTTGTTCATAAAGGCGGAAACCCAAGAGGAGCGTCTCTTCGCATCCTCCCTTCCTGACGACTTGTGCGACTTGATCATCAAGCATGGAGAGAAGGTACGTGAATACAGTGTCAAAGTTGGTTCTGTTCCATCTCATCAATGCTAGGAATTGATAAAGATCATCACAAAACTCCAAATCGAAAGCCAGATTCCAATCGTCCTGAATGCACTTCCCTCCAACGAAACCGTCTCCTTCTCGTTCATTTCCTGACCTCCAGATTGCCACGATTCTTCTGCGTCGCTGTTCATCGCTCCCTCGTCTTTCTCTCAGCGAGTTTCAGTGGCTTGCTCACACCGTGAAGAATTGGAGCAAAGAGGTCCCATATGCCCCTGTCCCTAATCCATAGTACGTCATCGCCTTCTTCGACCACTTCTACAACGGCCAGTGGCGTCACCGCGTTCTCTACGGCGCTGTCCCAACCGGGTCCGATTTCGCAATATGGCCCCATACAGATGAGATCATCAGCGATGTGCGGTACGCCGACGACGGCAAGATCTGTGCCGTGCGCGTACCGCTGTATTCGCGTGACGGCTCCAAGCTGCTGTATGACGGGTTCTGGCGCGAGAAGGAGTTCAGTGGACAGGGCGTGCTGTACATCGAGGAGTGGCTGAAGAATGAGATGAACGAGCTGGAGCTGCTGAAGGCGCGCGGCGACGCCAGAGACGCCGAGCAGAGGAACGAGCAGCTGAAACAGTGTCTGGAGGAGCTTGTTCGCGTCACACAACAGGGCTTCTACATGTATAGGGGCGAGTTTGAGAAGGGGGCGTTTGTCGGCGAAGGCGAAGAATGGAACGCGATTGGGAAGCTGCTGTATCGTGGCGAGCACCAGGGCCGGAGGCGACACGGGTACGGTGTGTCGTTCTGGACGAACGGAAATACCGAGTATTGTGGGAATTGGGAGAATGGCGCCAAAACCGACAAGAACTGCACGATGTACAATTTCACGGGCTTTTTGGAGTACACGGGCGGTATTGTGAATGGCCAGTTCAGCGGGGAAGGCTACAAATACATCGCGCCCAACTACTGCGTGTTCGTGCGATACTACGGCGCGAACAACCACACGGAGGAGTCCACGTACTATCATGACTTCACCGGGTGTGCGCTGGAGGAGGTGTGCTTCGGCGACTGCTGCAAGCCCGTGTACGCGCCCAAGCCGGAGACGCTGATGAAGGAGAAGCGTCCGAGAAGCATGCTGAACCCCGTGGCGTATATCTGTGGAGTCAGTGGTGTGGTGTGACGAACAGACGTGGAAGACGACATCCTCGCCACGACCTGCGGACTGCTGACCAAACTAAGCAACGCGGAGAAGACGAGTCTGGCGTCGAAGGTGGTTCTGTACGGGAACATTGAGAGTGATGTGGAGCGAAATCCTTTGCCTCTCAAAGTGTCCTCGTTTTTGAGGATTGCCGATCCAGACCCTGTTTTGACGGAGGTTTGTTTTTCCTGTAAATGTGAAGAAATGAAGTGAATTCCAGATTTGAAGCTGATCACGGACATTCCAGAAAACGCCAAGGTTTTGAACTGTTCAGTGCTTCGCTTCAACAACATCGTGTTCGAGCCTTCAGCGACGGCGATTCCCGGCCAGCCTCCGATGCACCTCCTCTCGTTCGACAGCGTGATCTTCGACAACATAAGAGAGTTGTATTTGTTGCGTGAGCGATGTGTTGAGGTATTATGAGAAGGCTGTTACTGCACCAAGATCATCTTCTCCGCCAGCCACATGAAGAAGCTGAGCGTGCTGAAGCTGGAGAGTGGGCGAGAGCGTGCTGTATGAGCCGTAGCGATGCCCCGACTCAACACCATCGTCTTCGGCAAGGGCTGTCTGGGCTGTGTGAAGCACGTGGAGTTGTACTTCCTGACGGAGTTGAAGTACCTCGTGCTGGAGGAGAGCGCGCTCCTGAACGCTTCAATCACCCTTCGGAGTCGTGTTGTGGCGGTGGTGTGAGGTGTAGAGTGTGACGCCATTACGGAGCTAACGGTGGCGAGGGGCGTGTGTCAGCGTGGACTGAGTCTTGCCGTGACGAGCTGTCGGAGTCTTCGGAGTGTGGTGGTGGGCGACAAGGCGTTCGAGAAGAGCGGGAATCTGACCATCGATTGTGGGCGTGGAGGACGGAAGTGAGTTGTAGCGAACCCCGCGCTGCGCAAGTTGCAGCTGGGTCTGGGCTGCTTCCACAGCTTGACTTCGTGTTTGATTGCGAGTGAGTGCGAGTGAAGGAGGTGAGGGTTAGACAACATGGAGCTGCACAACTTTGATTTCAGGACGAAGGGAGGCAATCCTGTGAAGGTGGACATCCAGAATCTGCCTCCCGCCGTGTTGGAGAAGGTGAAGAAGTGGGTGAATTGTCGGAGGTGAAGTGGTGTTTGTTGCGATTCAAGGAGTATTTGTTGTAACTCATTCAGAAAGGATTGCTCATCACAAGTTAATAGTTAAACCACACTAATGAATTGTGTTGTCTGCAACTCCCAGGTTTGCTTCACTGAATTCGCATTCCCTTATAGATTGATCACACGGATCCAGTCTGGCAATGCCCAGAGTGCTACGCGGAGTATCATCTGAAGTGTGTTGCTTCTTGGTTTGCATTGCATCCGTTCAGTAAGTGAGTAGGGCGCAAGTATGTATCCAAACAAAAATCGTGGAAGCAATCAAGAATAAGCAATCGGTGTCCACAGTGAAGCGAGACTGGACCTGGTAGGACTTTCGCACTCCACCACTCACGTGTAGCAAATCGTGCGGCAAATGCTTTGATTCGGTGCCAACCAAGTATTACTGTTTCTGTGGAAAGGAGGAGAACCCCGAATTCGACCCATGGCTACCTCCGCATACTTGCGGTAATCTCTGTGGTCGTATCCTTCCCTGTGGACATCAGTGTAACGAGCGTTGTCATGCTGGACGATGTCCTCCCTGTCCCCGTGTGATCACGATTCAATGTCCATGTGGGAAGACGCAACGCACGGTTCGTTGCAGCATGAAGCATTTACAGACTGCTGAGCTGCTGTGTCATGAGCCCTGTCTCAAACTCCTGTCTTGCGGCATCCATCGTTGCCACCAGCCCTGTCATTTCGGACCTTGTCCGCCTTGCGAGGAACGAGTCAGCCAAACGTGCTACTGCGGTCGCGAATCGCGCACTGTTCCCTGCGGAAGTGTAACGAGCGGCACATACTCATGTGGACAAATCTGTGGGAAACCCCTCGACTGCGGCTTCCACCACTGCGAGAAGCCATGCCACGAAGGAGAGTGCGGTCCCTGTCCCTACAAACCCCCTCGCTCCTGTTTCTGCGGGAAGAAGCGTGATCATCGCCATTCCCAATGAAGTCTAGAATTCGACATCCCGTGCACCGAGCCAACTCCCTCCTGTCACCAGACCTGCGGCAAGCTTCTCCCCTGCGGCCACTCGTGCCCGCTGCAGTGTCACCCTCCTCCGTGTCCGCCGTGCGAAGAGTTCGTGTTGAAATCGTGTCGCTGCGGGCAGAAGCAAGCCATGTGCAAGTGCTCGGAGGAGCTGCTGTGCCAGCAGAAGTGCCAGGCGATGCGCGCGTGCGGAAAGCACCGCTGCGGTCGACGTTGCTGCGATGGCAATCATGCGCAATGCACTCTGGTTTTCCTCGCACTCGCCGTGTAACACATAGATTTGTGGAAAGGCGCTGGACTGCGGCCGTCACACATGCCAACTGCCATGCCATCAAGGTGATTGTCCGACATGCGCGATGTCCGTCCAAGTGGTGTGCGACTGCGGCAGGACGGTGGAAAACGTCCCATGCAAAGCGTACAGGCGGTCTATCTACCCGAAATGTCCCTATTTGTGCGAAAAGCCCAGCACCTGCCATCATGCCAGAATTCAGCCCCATTCCTGCCATCCCGGACCCTGTCCTCCTTGCACGCTTCCCTGTCTTCAGAAGCTCCCTTGCGGCCATCCGTGCAAGGCCGTGTGTCACGACGGCGAGCCGTGTCCACCGTGCCACGAGAAGGTGGAGAAGGAGTGCGAGGGAGGGCACAAAAAGGTTTCAGTGTTGTGCTGTGATCGTGAGAAACCCGCGTTCTGCGACGAAGTGTGCGGGAAACTGTTGGCGTGTGGGAAACATGTATGTCGATGCGCGGGAAGGTCTGAAGAATAGCACTGCTCGTTGCCGTGTCACGCGTCGTCCACTCCATGCGAGGTGTGTCGTCAGCTGTGTGCGGGACGACATACATGCAACCATCCGTGTCCTCTGGTGTACTGTCACGCGGGCGACTGTCCTCCGTGTCAGCAGGTCGTGAAGCGACGCTGTTTCTGCGGGAAGACGACGCGAAGTGCGAAGTGTTGTGAGCAGCTGGGGTTGTTTTCGTGCGGGAAGAGGTGCGAGAAGCCGTTGCCGCACTGTCGTCATGTGTGCAAGAAGGTGTGTCACGACGGTGCGTGCGACGAGCGGTGCGAGGAGAGTGTGCGTGTGCAGTGCAAGTGCGGGAAGAGGAAGGGAGAGGAGGTGTGTTGGAAGGTGCAGGGGATGAAGGGGTATGACGCCAGACTGCCTGTGCAGGTGGTGTTGGAGTGCAATGAGGAGTGTGGTGTGGCACAAGTCACAGAAGAGAAGCAAGTCGAGAAGAAATCGCATTCCATCATCCTCGTCTCCGTTCTCGTCGTCCTCATCGCAGTGCTTTTTGGGTTATGGTTCCAGTTCCATTATTCTGTTTGCATCAAACACAACCAGGGTTGTTATTTTTACGGTATTTCATTACAACCGTTTTCATCAAACACAACCGTATTCATCAAACACATTACAACCAAAAATAATCAATTATCTGCGAGAAGTCGTCGCGTAGGAGGTGGAGACGTGCGTGTCGTCATTTGAACTGTCGTGCGAATCATAACCGGAGTGGTCGTACGTGTCGCATCGGCTGTAGACGTAAGTGGGCGTCGAGTGGTAGTAGCTCTCGGCGTGTCCGCGCGATCTGCCCAGCTCGTACCACAACCAGCCGTTTCCGAACGTGTTCTAGAAGTGAGGGAAGGGAACGACGTGTACGTCAAAAACGGGGGGAGGGGGGTAGACATAGGGACCCACAGAGGGGCCTCTGCAGCAGCACAACATGCACTTCGCCATGAGATAGAAGGGGAAGAAGAAGACCTTCAGCAAGGCGAATCTGGGAATGAGATCGGCGATGCGCCACCTACACACACTTGATGATGTTATTGAAGCCGACCATGAAAATGAAGAATACAATGAGGCCGACGGTCATCAAAAACTAGCGGTGAAAGAAAAGAATGAAGGGTACGGAAAAGGCCTTCGAAATGGGGTTCCAAATCCATGCCATGGGGTTCCAAAAGGAAGTTCCATAGGATTTGGAATAATGATAGTTGTTCTTCTGCGCCTTGTAGTAATTGGCGTTCTTGTTCAGCTTGTACTCCACTCCGCAAGATCCGGCAAGAACAAACGGATCCTCTACTGGTGAGAAGGAGAGCGAGAGGATTACCGGGATAATCGTAGCCTTCGCAGCTCACAATGGTTTCTCCAAGGGAAACGCCGTTGTCGAGTTCAGCCTTGCACTCCCACTAGAAGTGAACCGAACGGAGTTCTGTTACCTGAACGTCGCGTCCATCCGTGCCTCTGTTGTAGCACTGCATGGAGGAAGGAGCATAGCGGCATCCGGCCGAGCCGCCGGTGCACTTCATTTGAGGAATGGGTCTAGAGGTGACGAAAACGACACAGAACCCACCGAGAACGACGACCCGTAGTGTATTTGCTAGGAGAGAATGTCAGTGTCTGAATGCCGGAGAGAAGGACACGGTCAGGATTGTAGCCATTATGGTTGTAATTGTATGCAACGCAGCACGTAGCGAGCAGTAGAATCGCTAGTAGAATCGCTCTGAAATATCTCATATCAAAAGAATAATGAGAATCGTCCGAAAACCAAACTCGCTTCCGCACTCGATCGCGCGCATGTCTTCTATTCGAGAACCGCGAAGGAACATGGGGGTTTTCTTCTTGTTTGACGAGCTCCTTTCGCGGTAATTCGTTTTCCATGCTGACTGCTGCTCCTCTCCCTCTACGAGGCTGGATTGCACTGGTTTCCGGGACATGTACAGATCAAGTGGAGTCACCGATTCTTCACCATTCACGAGCATGAGTTGTGAGAGTGTGGTTGGAGACGGCAGAAGTGAAGCGGAGCCGTCATTCCGCCATCCCATTTCTTTCTTCCTGCTACTGTCATTTCTCGTTAGAAGCAAGTGTCATACGGCGATTCACGGTGATTACGCATTCGAGCCCACATGAGGACCCATTCCTTCGTACTCTCACAGCACAGAGGGGACATGCAATAGCACTACGCGACGGCACGCCCATCCAACGCACAGACAAATCCGATGAATCCCAGCGCAGAAGAGATTGCTGCTCCTCTCGGCGAGGCGGCATGGAACGATGACGAATTGCTGAACGTAAGCCCTTCCAAGACTCCCTGTTGTGTAGGCATTTGAGAGGGCGATTGAGACGCACAACCGCAATACACAACCCACTGAGAATACATCGACGTGATGCAATGGAGGATATCTGATGCGTAGGAAGAAAGAGCCCAATACAAAGAAGAAGACAAAGGTAGGAAGGATTTGACATTTCTCACAGTTGTAGATCATATTCAAGAGGAACACTGCCGAGGAAGAGGAGGAGCCCATGGACTGTATTCGTTTCCTTGCATTTGATCTGATTGCATAGATGGAGAGGCCTATGCTCCCAAGAAGAACGTGCCTGTTGTTCCGGAGCCAGCTCAACCGTCGATGATGCCCGTGCTTCCCGACGCGGAGGAGCAGGAGGCGCTGTCGCAACTTCTTCTCGCCTGGTACCAAGCGGGCTACGCCGCAGGTCGATACGCCTCCATTCGGCAGAGAAAGGCATACAGCTGTTTGTTGTATCAAACAGTACACTATGGTACATAAACTACACTTCTTCCTCCGAAGAATCATCGATATACTCCAAATCCGCCTTGTCCATCTTGTCGATGAGCTTCTTCATCTCCTCCATCTTCTTGTGCGCCTTCGTCACCTCACTCTTCAGATCCTCGTTCTCCTTCTCCAACCGCTTCAGATCCTCGTTCTCCTTCTCCAACCGCTTCAGATCCTCGTTCTCCTTCTCTATCCGTTTCACCTCCTCCGCCGAGCGACTCTGACTTGCCTTCTTGCGCTCCTCGGACAGTTGCTGAATCAGCAGCTGGTTGGTGAACTTGTACGCGCTCAGCTCCCGCAACTGACTCTCCACCTCCTTGTTGCTCAGCTGGACAGCGGGGGGTCCCACAAATTGGAGTCGCTCCTCTCGCGTGAGACTCCTTTCTTCTCTCTCTTCCCACTGCTTCTTCAGCGCCACCATCTCCAGCTTGCACGACTTGAGCGACTGCTTTAGCTCCTCGCACTCCTTCTGCGCAATGCGCACACTCTCCTCCGCCTGCCTCGATTCCTCCCTGGCTGACTTGTATAACAGCGTCTATGTCATCACTAGAATAAGAAAGAGAAACAAATTCAATCTCGGAGGAAATGCGCGATTGGAGCTTCTTCTTCAGAACATCGGCCGATTCCGCCAACTACGCATCAGCGACAATGGACAAAACAAACCGAATCGTTATCGGCAATGCACTTCTCCAGCATGTCAGCCAGCGTCCTGCTCTTCTCTTCCTCCTGATTCAGCCTCTCGCGCAGGTCATCCATTTCCGCAGAAGAGTCCGCGCTGCCTTCGTGCTGCGTCAATCGCATCAACAGGGACTGATTGTTCTGTACAACCGACGTGATGATCTTCAGCATTTCGATGACGTCCTTCATGACGACAGGAACGTCCTGCAACTGGGGTTCAGAGGAAGACGGGGAATGTGAATAGGAATCGGAGCTCGGTGTCTACATGAAACGCAAACGACAACCGTACAGCTTCAGAGGGGAGGGAGCTCCTATGCTCGGGTAGGGATCGGTGCGAATCGGTAATACTCGATTCCATCGACAGCTGGGATTGATTGGAGAGGGACGCCTAGGTCACATTCGAGTAGCGGACAATACGAGAGGGTTTGAAAATGGAGGAAGATTCACCTTGGCCACCTTCATCAGCGACTCTAGCTCCTTGTCGATGTCAATTTTCCGGGGTACGAAGGGTTCTGAAGAAGGCATAATCTCCTTTTCGGTATTCAAGCACGGCTTCTTATTCTCTCGCTGCACATGATCGTCCACAATACACACCAAACAAGTTCGGATTGCCCAATCTGTGAATCCGAGAGGGGCAGGACTCTTCTGCAAATGAGGGTCTATTTCGCTCTCATACTTCTTTTCAACCGTGCTCCTCTGCAAACACGCTCGGTTGATCGACACGCACGCCTCCTCGTTCATTGTGGGTTTGAAAATGGAATCCGCCTTTTCCCTCCAAACGAGCTGATAACGATTCTGTGCACAACCGACGATGCCCGTTCACACAACAAACAGAATAGAAGCGGAAGCATGACCCTCTCTTAAATGGAAACCTCGGTGGAAAGAGGCTCATAGGACGGTTCCAGCGGGTCTAGGGAAAACGACCATCCGTCTCGAAACACGATCGCACTACGCATGACACAAGGAGGAGGAGCGGACATCAGAGCGGCAATGAAGAATCCAACCATCAAGTCCACAGAGTAGTGCTTTCTGTACGCGATAATGAAGAAACATGTCGCGAGAACGTAGATCACGCAAATGAAGAGAATGAGGCGGCGATCTACACTTAAGCGCCCCATCAAACGGAACAGGCAATCCATTTCCTCGGCAGCGCACGAATAATAGCAATGAGACCCAGAATGGTGAAACCGATGTGTCCAGAAGGAATGAGGTCACCACAGGACGAGAACGAGAGACCATCTGAGGGCATGTGCGAGATCACATCTATCCAACTATCCGTGACCATCCCCGACAATCATTACTCCGCCGGGGGATTGAAGGTGCTTCCCGGTCTGCAGTGCACGGCGGGACCGGGCAGGATGGTCAGACATTCACAGCAGGCCCGAATGACGTAGTAAATGGAGAAGACGCGGAGCTGATCATTGATGAACTTGGCGAGATGACGGTAATCCATCTTCAACGCAAGAACAATCATGATCACGAAGGGAACGAAGGTCAGGACGTCACTACGGGTCAATTCGCTCTCCTTGCTCCACCCCACTCGCTCCAGCAGCTTGTTTGAGAATTCCGGAATCAGCATGAAACCGAGGTCCTTGAGCATGGGGCCGGGAACGTGCAGGTATCCGGAGAGATTTCGCGCAATCTCGTTCAGCACTCTAGACCCTGAGATTACCCTAAGCAATGCAACTCGCAGCCAATCAGAATGTTGAACGTCTTGTGCACTTCGTGCGATTCGGCAATCTCAAGTCGGAAGGCAACCTTCTGGGTGTATATGAAAAACCCAATGAGGGCATCAACGTAAAGGAATCTACGATGAAGGAGGGGCGAGAGACGTCACTTCACCATGGAGAAGGAGCGGAACAGTCGGAAGAAGGAGCTCCAGGTGTACATGAAGAAGAAGAAACTACGATGACAGGAAGAACGAGACACGTACGAGGCACAGTTGTAGATGAAGGCGAGAATCACATACTTCTTCCCCTGATCGTTTCTGCAGGCGTCATGTAAGCGAACGAGCCCTACGAGAGCATGAGTACGGAGTGAAGAATGATAATGAATGAGCTTACGACTCTTCGTCAAAAGAGAGATTGCTCTCGACAGAGTGAACGGAGAAGGGTAAACCGCGTATTCAACAAAGAAGCATAGGAAAGGAATAGGATACAGCTAAGAAGACACAAAAGGAGCATCAGCGACGCGGTCGAGCGAAAGGCACCGTCCTTGTAGACAATGGGCTGGTTGTCCGTATCAAACACACCCGTGACGATGAGGGAGTAGGACTATTCTTTGAACGAAGGGAATGTCGAATACCTGCGATTTTGTCTCTAAACGATGTGCTCTGACGTTAATGGTGATGTTGGTGAACGAACTGGCGTTCGACTGCAGCGAGGACGCGGGAATTCGGATCATCTCCACGTTGTTCACTCGGTCCTGCGTATTCAAGCTAGCGTCATGAAACGAGCCCATCACCACTTATTCGGATAGAACACCTCGCCGTCGTGCTCCACGTCCAAGTCGATATCGTTCACCATCACACTCGAGCTGAACACAGAGGCGGGAGGATCTGTCCACACGAGCGTGAGTTTGACGTCCCTGAGCGTGTGTCCATGAAGGAGGTCCATATTACAATGAAAAGGATATCGAAACGAGCATGGAGAAGGAGACATGTCTCGCATTGCTGGTGACTTCGCCCTCCTGAATGAACAGGTTGAACGAGCTCTCATTCCGCCAATAGAGAATCGAGCTCAGATCCATCCTCCCGAAGCCCTGCTTGTTCCCCGGGAACTCCAACGCGTTCTCCTCCATCCCGAAGAAGAACGACGCCTCCTCGCGAACTGGCTTTCCGCTGTGAACGAGAAGCGCCTTCAGCGTGGACGCCAGAGGAACGAATCCGTCCTCCTCCCGCGGCGTGCCCGAAGGGTAGTACCCCTTCTCCAGATACTGGGAGAGCAGCAGCGCCGTTGCCGCGACGATGGGCGTGGACATCGAGGTGCCCGTTTTGGACACAATGCCGCACGTGTTCTTCTCGTTCCCGCTCGAAGCCGCGGCGTCGATCGACACGCCGGGCGCTAGCACGTCGGGCTTGATGCGACGGTCTGACGTGGGTCCCTGGCACGAGAAGGGCGCTCGGACGTCGCGATAGCCTTCGGCGTTGTACGTGGAGCCGACGGCGAGGACGTTCTTCCCGTTCGCTGGCGAGTAGATGGAGCCCGCGCCCTTCTCGCCCTCGTTCCCCGCGGCAAACACGACGAGGCAGTCGGGGTGCGCATAGCTAGACGTGAGCGTGCGAGAGGAGACGCACATGAAGTTGTCGATGGAGGCGGTGTCAGTGGTGTAGGAGGAGGAGAAGGCGCCCCAGCTCGCGCTGTGGATGCGCGCGCCCTGGCTGTACACCGTCTCGACGATAGACACGATGCGCCGCGGCGTCTCCAGCTTGGCCTTGCTGCCGGAGCCCTTTCCGATGTCGAAGAAAACGAGACGCGCCTTGTAGGCGATTCCGTTGTACTGCGAGAGGATGGATTCGGTGAGGGCTTCGCCGACGAGTGTGCCTGCCACGTGCGTACCGTGCGCATTCGCGCCCTCCTCCTTGTCATCCGCGTAGGCGTTGTAGAGGAAGACCTTGCGGTGGGCGGTGTCGTTGTGTTTGGCGTCGTAGCGAACGGCGTGCGAGGCGTCGTGGAAGAAGCAGCTGTTCACGTCCACTCCGGTGTCGGAGAGGCCGATTAGTGCGCCTTCGCCCTGTTCGTGTTAAGAGGAGCTGGAGAGTGTGTGAAAGGATATGAATGGAGTGTTTGTAGAGGGGAGCGACGTCGTCGCGCGTGCTCATGCGTTCCTGGGATTTGTAGGTGTGGAGGCTTCGCATTTTGCTTTTGAAGTTGGTGTTGTGAAGGGTTGTCTCTTTTGCGTTGTTGTGAAGGGTTGTTTCTTTTGCATTCACATCGCGAAGAACTCTCTCTGCATTCACATCGCGAAGAACTCTCTCTTCATGCACACCCACATCGCGAAGAACGCGCGAGAAGGACGATGGAGACACCAAGTGTGGCACACTGTACTGCGTTTGCACGTCGATGCGAATCACGCTGGGATGATAGGCGAGGAAGGAGACGGAGAAGATCAACTCCGCGCAAGGGACAGTAACCCTACGAGTAAAACGGGAACCAGAAACACACAAGAACAGCTTCTCCTTGAGGGCGGTGGATACAGACAAGGACGAGAACTTGGGACGCAAGGAAGCAATGCATTGCGCCAACTGCTCCACGGGAGTGATCGATGATGACTTGCACGATGCAGATTGGGCGGCCAAGGACGCTTGCAAGTCATCTTCGATGGACTGCGGAGAAATGGATCCCATCGCCTGCACTTCTAGCGTCATTTCCTGACACTGGAGCGAATCCACGTTTTGAAGGGTGTGTATGACCTGCACGGAAATCTTCGAGATGGGCGGGAAGCGAAAGAACGTTTCGAGCATGGAGTCTTCTTCTTCCGCTTGCAGGATGACGGATTCGCGCGTGAACACTAGAATCCCGTGCGAGTCTCCGCCGATAATCTCGTATTCTCTGCGCGTGAGAGAAGCGAACCATCCTCACAATGCGCTATCGAAGGAACGGAGATTCTCCACTACCTTGTACGCCGGTACGTGCACTTTCAGTTGCAGATAATAGACACAGGGGACGTCATCTTCGAGCCGTCTTCGGTTGCGCGAGCGGGTCTCCTTTTCTTTCAGCAGTCTCTGCATTTCACACAACCATGCAGTGAACCTACATCGATCGTTTGGATTTGCTGTTCTCGCGGCAGGTAGCTCATTCCGGAGAGAACATTGGATATGAAATTACGCGCAACTTGGACATGCTTTAGACTCACTTCCTGCTCCCCAGCGGAACAGGAGAGAAGAACGGACAAGAGAAGAATGCAGCGGAAGAAGCCTTTCATAAATAGAAAGATATGAGCGCATTTGAATGGAGGACGCGGATCCTTTGGGATATAGATGTCATGTGCGATTGACAGGTCGCTTGAGAAACAAACAGAAGCTACGATTCGAACACGTCGTCGATGACATCGTGGATCCGCTTCCTCTGCAGCACCTCCATAGCGCCCTAGGCGTGAATCGACCTCGTCAGCGCTACGTATTGATTCGCTATGGAAACACCGTCCATCATGGGGATGTAGCACTGCTGGAACCCCAGCAAGGAAGCCGTCTTCAGCCGATTCTCAATCTGCTGAATTGGCCGCAGCTCTCCCGACAGCCCGATCTCTCCGATGAAGCACGTGGTGGAGGGAAGCGATTCGCTCTTGAGCGAGCTAATCAGACTCATCACGACGGGGAGGTCGGAGGCGGCTTCGTTCACGTGCAATCCACCCACAATGTTCAGGAAAATGTCGTAGTTCGACAAGCTCACCTTCGCGCGTGATTTCAGCATTGCCACCAAGAGAAGGAGACGATCGAAGGAATAACCCAAACACCTGCACTGCGGCGGTCTGTACTGCGTGTTCACCTTGCTGAGGAGGGATTGGAACTAGAGGGAAGAATTGACAGAAATGCTCACTTCGACGGGAATCGCACGCGAGCCGTTGGCAATAATGCCCACAGAGGAGCCTTCACTCAACAGGGGATGAAGACTCGATGTGGGATTGTCCTTGGGGACACTGGTTAGGAAGCACGAGTACAAGTCCTTCTTCTATTCCTAACGCAAGCAAGCGTTTCGGTACCTCGACCAGCCCTTCTTCCTTCATGTCGAACACGCCGATTTCGGGCGTGGATCCGAAGCGGTTCTTGACACTCCGGATGATGCGCGTCTGCGTCACCGGATCTCCCTCCATGTACAACACGGTGTCCACGATGTGCTCGAGCGTGCGCGGTCCAGCCAAATCTCCATTCTTCGTCACATGCCCCGTCACGAACACAGTGATATTCAGTGATTTTGCCACTTCTTGGAGACGCGATGTGCACAATCGGACTTGGGTGACGGAGCCCGGCGCAGAGGGGACGTCTTGCATTTCCGTCATTTGGATGGAATCCACGATGATGCAGGAGTACTGAGAAGGCTACGCATCACGCAAGGAGGGAGAGAAGAACGTCGTCATAGATCAGCTTCAGAATCGCGTCCAAATTAGTTTCGTGGAGCAGTAGCAAATTGGAATCGTGGATTCCGAGACGATCGCAACGAAGCTTCACTTGATCCTCGCTTTCCTCTCCCGAAATGTACAGAACACTTCTCGAATCGCTCTTGCATATATCGCTCGAGACCTTGAGAAGAAGACTGCTCTTGCCAATACCGGGCTCTCCTCCGATGAGCGTAAGCGATCCAGGGACGATCCCTCCTCCAAATACTCGATTCAGTTCGGTGCCGCTCAAGCGGAAGCGGGAATGCGCCACTGGATTCACATCCTGCAGTTTGGATGGTTTCACCACCTTCACGGAAGCAGAGCGAAATCGATTTGTGGTTACGGCGGAGGGAGAAGGATCGACCTTCTGTATCGTGTTCCACGCATGGCACGCATGGCACTGGCCTTGCCACTTCGTGTACTCCTTCCCGCAGCCACTGCAGCGATAGGTCAGCGAATGGTCAGCAGAGAAGCGGCGGCATTGCTGGAATGGTATGGATATGGTGTATAGAGATGGAATTGCAGAAGCAGATCGCAGAAGCGTTTTGCGCGCCAAGAATCGTGCTTGCACTCCACGAATGAATCTATTCGTTATTCATGTATCTGAGGATAGACGGTTCCATGAGGAGAGAAATCGAAGGAGCAATTCTCTGAAAGTGGAGCACGTCTCTGAAAGAGGAGCCATCTCTCCATGCGATGACCGACACTCCATACGACCCTTTTCTCGTGATATGCCCCACTTCTTTTCCCTGTGCCAAAAACAGAAGCGATTTTGCATAACGTTTCGACAGTGTTGTATTATACAGCGGAGTGTTTTGGACGAGCCCATGTCCTTGAAGTCGTCTTATGGTGTGTTTCTCTTTTCGCTGGTAGTGTATCTCTTGTGTTGTTCTCAGTATGCTCGTAAGGCGCATTCTCTGAAGTAATCAGTGCGTTGTGGAGATTTACCTCGTAGAGGAACGGTATCGAGTTTTGTCAGTTACTTCGATACGGATGTTCCAGTTTCCAAGCGAGGTGGGGCCCGAGTGTGGGATTGATCTGTAGCATCGGAGTATGTGCTCAGTGATTATTCGGGCGTGCTTCCCGCGAAAGACGCGGAATCGACGAGCGTGCCGCCGTGTGACAATTGCTTTGGTGATAATCGTGAAAGTCATGTTTTCCCATCTCATGACGACTCGGCAAAGACGACTGATTCTCCTGTGCGTGCTAACCCTACGAATGCACCAGACAAGAGTGCTGTGGACGTGGAAGCCCTCAAGAGTTTCCGTGACGATTCGGACTTGTCTGGAGATGAGATTGAGAAGCTCCTCTTGAGCGACGAAGACGACGTGAAGAACGAGGGGAACCGCATGAAGTACGCCTACTTCTTCTCATCGCGCTCTCGCAAGCCGAGTTCCCAGCCGACCGACAATGCGAATTCGTTTGAGGGCGTGGACGAGAGGGACGAGAAGGAGAAGCCGGAGTTTATGACCATGGAGAGCCGAAGCCTGAAGTGCGAATTGGACTTGTCGAAGATCACAATTCGTTTCCAGTCTCCCTTGAGCTCGTTTTCTTCCCTGAGCGACGCGCAACTCCGCGAACGCAACGCTCTCGCCGACGAATCGCTCCTGGCGCGCGAGAAGGCTCTTCGCAGCGAGGAGGCGTTCCAGAAGCGTTGGGGCGAGACGATCCTGCAGGAGGGCGACGTGTTCTCTCACGACCATCTCCCCTCGTTTTATGTCGCGCAGAACCTCCAGACGCTGCGCCGGAAGGAGCGCTATGTTCTGAGTACGCTGAACGCGCGCATGCGCGAACAGCCCTGCTTCGCCTCGCTGCTCGCCAAGTACCGGACGGTGAAGTCGGAGCTGCTCGTGGACCGGCAAGAGATGATACGGAACCTGCGCAGGGCGATCGCGGAGAAGAGAAAGGCGAACGACGTGCGCGAGCTGATGGCGAAGAGCCAGCTGCTCACCTCGGCGCACCGACAGCGCCTGAGCCAGGGCGTCACGGGTCAGAAGCTGATGGAGCGTATGGTGGTGGCGACGGACGGTCTGATCTGCGACGGGTGCTTCGCGGCGAAGAAGAACCCCATCATGGCGACGGTGGACTACAAGGATGGCGTGATCCTCCGCAAGTTCGTGGGCGACCGCGAGGTGCGCGAGGTCAACACAGAGAGCGATCGTGGGTAAAGGAGGCGTGTGTGAGGGCTAGGTTGGTTCCCTTCTACCTCAGCGCACCACGACGTGACCGCCGTCGTCGTCACCTACGGATACAACCGTCTCTTCTCGCTGCGACAACTGCTCTATCGCTGGCGCGGGTGGCTTCTCCGTCTCTGCCTCACACATAGTCCGATGCTCCTCGCCGTGCAGGTGCCCTCGCAGTCGCAAGCGATGGTGCTGCAATTCCTCAACACACACCACCTCCCATCGCGCCTTACTATTCTTCTGTACATCACTGCGCGAGCCAGCGCACGCAGCGCCATCTTCCAGATCAACACGCTTCGCAACCTCGCGCTGTTCAACCTGCGCACGACGCACTTCATCGTGATGGACGTCGACACGCGCGTGAGCAGTAGGGACGATTTGTGGAATGTCAGAAATAGCCAACACCTACAGCGAGTTCCAGAATCTCCCCGATTTTGTGTACGCGAGCAACACCAGCGCCGTTATTCTTCCGCTCTTCTTCCACGACGTGTCTGCCATGCTGAAGCACTGCGCGTCTGTCGAGACCTGCGCGTTGCTGTGAGTGCGCGTGATTGCTGTGACGCGTAGAACGCTGCCGTTCCAGCCCGAGACGAAGATGGAGTTGATCGAGTGTGTGCAGGCTGGACTGTGTTTTTCGCGTCGCGGGAACGACGCCGACCACGCGTATGTGATGCCGGAGTGGTACGTCACATCGCCCTCCTCGCGCCTGTCGCGCATTCGTTGCTTCGTGACGGACCACATGCAGCCTTTTGTGATGATGAAGTTGTCGCGGGATACGATTCTGTTCAATCCGACATTTTCCAACTACGGTTACAACAATGTGGCGTATTTTGAGAACATTCGCCAGGCGGGTTATTCGTTTTACATTCTGAATAACGCGTTCGGCGTGGATTCGCCGCATCCCGAGTAGGTGCGAGAAGGAGCGCTTAGGAGTAGTTCGTTGTTCCGGTCGGATTCGATGCGTCCTGAGAAGAGAGCGGCGCTGCGAAGATCGTTCGTCCTCTTCCAGAAAGAGTTGACGGGGAAATACGAGACGAAGGCGCGCACTCCGTTGTGCGCCGTTCCCCAGTCTTCCTATTATGAAGTCATTTTAGATTCATGAGGGTGGTTTGTTGGATATCGGATTGGGGTTGAGGGTGAGGTGTGTAGTGTGTAGTTCTTCTTCTTGTTTGTTTGGAGTTGAGGATGAGTGTGGTTGATCGAAAGAGGGAATTCGTTTCTTGTTGTAACACTTCTCACAACGATGCAACACCACCCTTTCTCGTCACAGCACA
>ERZ1106948.258-NODE-258-length-26618-cov-39.371984_pt1 | contig 26618 bp, 48 predicted proteins | sample MGYA00403673_ERZ1106948 | MGnify/ENA primary metagenome ERZ1106948 (study PRJEB35170, sample SAMEA104062409) | human gut metagenome | biome: human gut; feature: human-associated habitat; material: faeces | place: Denmark | collected 2012-05-07 ...
CCATCTTCTTCACCGCCATGCTGGGCATCCCCGAGGGCCTCTCGCCCGTCCAGCTGCTCTGGGTGAATCTCGTCACCGACGGTCCGCCAGCCACGGCGCTGGGCTTCAACCCGCCCGAGCCGGACATCATGCAGAAGCCGCCGCGCGACAAGGACGAGGGTCTGATCACGCCGTGGGTGTTCTTCCGGTACATGGTGATCGGTCTGTACGTGGGCTTCGCCACCGTGGGCGTGTTCGTGTACTGGTACGTGTTCGACGGCGCGGCGAGCGACGGGCACCCGCTGGTGAGTCTGAAGGAGCTGATGCACCACAGCAAGTGTCCCTCGTGGAGCGAGTTCAACGTAAGTGCGAGAGCGTGGCGTGAGGGGTAGTTGGGCGCGTGGTCGGGGCGTTTCACACACCCGTGTGACTACTTCGAGAAGGGCAAGGTGGTGGCGTCGACGCTGTCGCTGACGGTGCTGGTGACGATCGAGATGTTGAACTCGCTGAACGCGCTGTCGGAGGACTGTTCGCTGCTGGTAGTGCCACCGCACAAGAACATGTACCTTGTGGGCGCGATCGCCGCCTCCTTCCTCGCGCACTTCGCCATTCTGTACATCCCGCCGCTGGCGACCATCTTCAGCGTGGCGCCGCTTTCGTGGAGAGAGTGGAAGATCGTGTTCGCGTTCTCGTTCCCCGTGATCGTGATCGACGAGGTGCTGAAGCTGATTGGAAGGGTGATGAACAAGAGAAGAGTGCACGTGGTCAAGGAGCAGGTGCTAGAGTCGGTGCCTCTTCTCAGTGTGCAGTAGTCGTGTTTTGTGTTAGGACGTGTTTGTTTGCGCATTCCATTGAAGGCAACTGCTCCTGGAGGGAGGGGAGCGCACGGCTCGAAGCAACAGAAAAGACCACTCGGATTCACCTTCTCGCCCAATGCCCAAGGAACGTCCTATTCGCAAGACAGCCGTCACTTCTGGACCTGCGCCGACCGGTGCTGCTGGCGGTTTGGGTCAGCACTTTATCAAGAACATTGCTGTTGTCCAGAACATTGTGGCGAAGGCGGGTATCAAGCCCACGGACATTGTTTTGGAAATCGGTCCTGGTAACGGTATTCTCACCATGGAGCTCCTCAAGAAGGCCAAGAAGGTGATTGCTGTGGAGCTGGACCCGCGCATGGTGAACGAGGTGCAGAAGAAGGTGCAGGGAACGTGGGAGTCGCGGGTTGTTGGTGATGGGTAGGGAGTATGCGTCCCATTTGCAGATCATTCACGGCGACTTCCTGAAGGTGGAGCTTCCCTACTTCGACTTGTGCGTTGCCAACGTGCCTTACGTGATTTCGTCGGGCATTGTGTTCAAGCTGCTGCAGCACCGTCCTTTCTTCAGAGCAGCCGTGCTGATGTTCCAGGAAGAGTTCACTCAGCGACTGTGTGCCAAGTGGGCGGTTTTGGCGCTCTCCTCATGGCTAGACCGGGAGACAATCTGTACTGTCGTCTGTCGGTGAACACGCAGCTGCTGGCGAGAACGCAGCAGTTGCTGAAGGTGGGGCGCAACAACTTCAATCCCCCGCCAAAGGTGGAGTCGCGCGTGTGTCGCATCGAGCCGTACAACCCGCCGCCAACCGTCAACTTCATTGTGGGAGCGAGGAGCGAGCGTGATGCGTAGGAGTGGGACGGTATGGTGCGTCTGTGTTTCCAGCGAAAGAACAAGACGCTGGCAGCCATCTTCAAGAACAAGAAGGTGATCGAGATGCTGACGCAGAACTACGAGACGTTCTGTTCGCTGAACAACAAGGTGTGCGTGGGGGTGTGTGGTGACGTGCAGACTCCGGAGGAGAGAGACACGAAGGAGGTCGTTCTTTCCGTGCTGGAGGAGAGTGCGTGTGGAGAGGAGGGTTGATCATTAGCGGGGTTTGCGGAAGCGCGTGCTTCGAAGATGACGATCGAGGACTTTATGAAGTGGGAGTTGAGAGGGGAGTGTGAGGCGTAGATTGTTGAGTGCGTTCCTGAGTAAGGACATTCATTTCGCGTAGTTGTCTCTTTATGTGCGTTGTTTGTTGCAGCAGTGTTCACGTGTCAGTTGTTCGTTGTGGCAGGGAACAGGAAGCGCTTCTCCGGTCCTTTGCGTACTGAGCGGATCCAAGTAGGTTATGGGCTTTTCCAGTTCCACTCCATCCAGATTCCCTCAGGGAAATCCAAATGCGGACGAGGATACGTGACCCCACGAATCCCAATCCACGCGTACCTTGTTTGAGACGAACAATTCGTGCCGGAGAATCCCCGATTAAGTGGCGTACACCATTCCTGCACAGTTCAGAGAAGAATCAACAAAGAGAATGCATACATACTACGGTAATGCAATCAAGTCATGGATTCATTCTGTTATCGACGAAAAATTGGGAATACATGAGGAGCAGCCCAGTACTGCCACTGAAACTGTAAATGCGGAAGTCGTGGCGGAAGAGCCAAAGCGTATCCCTTATCTTGAGAACCAGTAATCGGCATAGAGGAAACGGTTGAAAGGAAAAAGAATTCGGATTTGCAAAGGCCCGTACAGGAGTACATGGAGGCGATTCGGGACGAAAGCGCCCTCTTGGCCATCAATCCGGATATAGATCGGCTAGAAAAGGCGCTCCTCAATGCGATCGAGCCCTATTGTGTTACGTTAGTCTCTTGAATGGCGTTGACCGTAGTGTAACTCTGCCGTGTGGATCAAGAATTCTGATTCGTCCGACGTTGCCCATCGATAAGATGGTGATGAAGGATTGTTGGGTCGTTCGTCCTGTGTGATGAGTAGTGATCGAAACAGGAGAGATATCCCAGCACTCTCTGTCATTGCGCTTCAATTCAGTTGTAACAAAGGTGATGGACTCCTCCCTGGATTACTTGTGCAACGTCAACTTCGATTCTCATTTTGCCATTTCAGTTTTGATTGAGGAGAATGGCGTTTGGAAGGGGGTTGCATCGGGTCGATTCATCCAGGATGTGACGTGCCCGGAAGAAGCGGAGTGGGCAGCCATCGTCGTTGACTCGAAGCATGGACACAAGATTGGTTCCTGCATACTGTACTATCTCAGTGTTGTATGGCAGTGGTTGTGCCGTTGACGTGTAGTTGGCGCACCGATTTGCCATCGATCGGTTAATGGCGGTGGTTCATCCTGAGAACTACTGTGTGCTTCACTGGATGAAGAAGCTATCTGCGACCCATCTTTTTAAGAACGAGTGGTAGGTGACGATCGCTCCTCCGACATGTAGTGACTACTGGGTATTCTCAACTCCCATTGCCGAATCGTGGATTGCCTCTGAGGAGATCCGCAGGGCGTTAGAGACTGGGGCGAACGCGAAGACGGTGCTGAGTGATGATGTGAAGGCGGTGTTGGTGGAGAACATACGAAGTTGGATAGAGTGTGAGTTGTGAGGAGTAGGTCTGAGGAACTACCGCAAATCGGAAGAGCATCATGAGTGTAGGTGTTCGGGAGAGGAGTGATGCGTAGCGTTATTGAATTCGAGAAGAAACTTGGTTTCCTCTGAAAGTGCGTAATGAGTAATACGGCAGTGTTTGTTACACTTCTTTTCCATGAACCCTGCTATGAACGATGTTCACGTAAAGCAGGAGTTGCAGCAAAGAGTACCGGCGACTGAAGTCAAACTCTCCGCCGAAGAAGAATTGCAGAAGGAGTTGCTCGCACGCGATATTCGTTTGCGCGTATGGTTTGTGGTGCTGTGTTATGTAGATCCAATTCACTGACTTTTCGAAAAACAATCTGGAGAAGCACTTCTGGAGAATCCCCGAAGTGGTTCAGAAATTGAACGAGCTGCGGATTGAGAAGATGAGCGGTATTCCCTCGGAGCTGCTATTCCAGCAACAGCCGATGGAGCAGAATGTGGCGCAGTTCGTCCCGCATAACATGTAGAACAAGAAGATCTTTCGAATGACAAACGAAACGAAGAAGCAGATCTTCCTCCAGTACCCCGAGGTGAAGGCAGCCTTCGATGCGCGCATCGGGAAGGACATGGGCGAGCGAGACTTCTGGAAGGCGTTCTTCCGCACCTATATCATCGATAACAAAGCGGCGCTCATTGGTGATGGTGGGTTTGGCAAAGCCGCCTTACGGAATAGAGACGAACATGTTTTTCAAATATAAGAGAGAGTTGGAGCGGACGAAGGAGAGTGGTGACAAGAAGGAGAAGGTCATTCCAAATCAAGCCGAAATATCGATGGAGGAGTGCAGCAATAAACCGCAGACCGCATATGTGGAGTCGTATGAGCCGCAGGCCAATGATGGTAGATTCCTGGTAGTGAAGTGAGTGGTAGACGACAAAATGGAAAGCGCGTTTGCGAGTGTGGTGGATATGCTAGCAACACACACGGACAACATCGAGAAGCAGATAAGCGCCGTTTCAAAATACAATACGGACGCATATCGAAAGAGTGTGGGCGCGATGGAAAGGAGGGAGAAAGCGGAGCCCGTGCGATTCGAATTGAAGTCGGGATTCGGGTATGACGAGTTGATGCACGAAAGCGAATTCCAGACGGACTCGGGTTATGAGCGTCCGATGGGAGTGTCCGATTCGGAGCGAATTGCGTTCCGCAATCGCATTAGCCACATGAGCGTAAATATTGCAGACTGTATAGTAGGGAGTATGCGGAGCAAAATAGGGAGTAGGGAAGAGAAGAGAACCATGAGTTCGTGAAGAAGCAGATTCTCCTTGCAAAGCAGGAGGGCTCGAGCAACGGTACGTGCTAAGAGTAGAGAATGAAGAGTAGACGAGATGAGTCGCCACAACTCCATTCCCGTGGACATTCAGCACGATGTGCTGGAGGAGCAGTATTTCGTGTACTGTTTGATTCACCTCGCGTACTGCATGCGTTCGATGCCGACGATGGCGGATGTGAAGAATCGGCAGTTGCTTTACAACAGTCTCGTTCGCATTCTGATATCCTTATTTGCAACGACATAAACTCCTTCACGGGAACGATAATCACATAAATGAGCTGAGAAAGAAGTACGCCCATTACGAGGAAAAGGTGACGTACCTCTTCGATGATTGGCGGAAACAGCTGGAGGCGTTTATGAAGTGGTGTTGTGTTTGTTCAAAACAGGACAGGCAGTAGGGAAGGTAAAAGCACGGATTTTCTCTCTCAGCTGGTACTTCGAGTGGATGCTCTGGCGGACATCATCCTGCTGAGCAAGCGACCGCAAATAGGGGATGATGCTCTTCAGCTCGGTGTCCGATTTGTCGTCGAACCACGAAGAAATGGGAATTCCATTATCCGGTTGGTATCCGAACACGTACACCGAATTGTCCAGCACGACCGTCTTCTTCTATTTGTCAAATGAAAGACGATCAGAAACAAGATCGCGGTTGATGGCGTTGAGGTCCTTGAGGTAATTCTCCTCCACGCACAAGCAGTGCTGTCTGTATAGTCTGTGTCTATTCGTGATCCTGTGAGAGTGATGCTACTTCACGTAATGGTTGGGATCGACGATGTCCAGAAGCGCATCAGCATAGCAACTCTGGGACGCGGTAAACACGACGATTTCGTACAAGGACGCAATTTCCTTCAAGAACTCTTGCAAATAGGGTCGGAGAAGGGCGTACACTGTCACGGTCTCGTTGTTGTATGTGATCTGGAATTGAAGGAAGGACAAACGATTACGTCAAACGTCGTGTCGTACACCTCGACGGGTTCCATTACACAGTGAACCAGCGTCTCGTCCAGATCCAGAACGAGTGTGTACGGAGGAGCGCTAGGGTCTTTCGGTGGCAGCAAGTTGGCCTGCTTTAGGGAAGAATCGAGAGAGTCGTAGGGAGGCAAGGTCTTTATGATGATCATTCTACGGATAAGAATAGAGGGATGACATCACGAGTAAGTCTCGTCGTCCAGCTCCTCGTCGCCGAAATCCTCTTCTTCACAGAGCAGAGAATCGTCCACATGAACGACCTCCGTGCTGATGGGCGTCTTTGGAGAAGCCAGGATGGACGCGTCTTTGAGTTCGGTGTCTTCACTGTCGTTTGCGATCAGCGAGTCCTGTAAACGAGCGCGACTACGCGTCAACATGGGCGTTGGAGTGGAATGAAGGACTGGACAGAAAGGAAAAGCAGGATATGGTGACGAGGTTGAAATGTTGGAGTAGCTGCTGTCACTATCGGTGGGAATCGAATGACGGGTGCGAAGCGAGCGCCGCCTTTCTAGGACTGACGTTTGTTGAGTAGACGCACTTTCCGCTAGCTTGATCGGCGGCGAGAACACCTCCTCCTCCAAATCCAGAGTGGACTGATCGGCGGAGGTCGATACACGTCTGTGGATGCTGTCTCTCCGTTTTGGAGCTTTTCGTCTAGTCCGATCACGGAAAGAAAGCAGAGGACTACGGCGCATTTGAATCGGTATCCAGGGGTTCGGTCGCGCGAATTCTTTCTAGTTGGTAATCCGATCCGACGAGAGCGTACTCCTCGACGAATGAACACTTGCGATCGGAGTGTCCTCTGTCCCGTCGTCCTGATCTCTCTTGGCGGATTTTCGTGTCATGCAGAGCGCAAAGCGGGTGATCGAGTGTCCCAATTCAAATGGGGAGATCAGTTTTGTGGGATGGCGAAATCGGGGCGATTATTCTCGATTTGAGAGGAGCAGAATCGCGCTCTTTTCTGGAGGAGCTTCAAAGGAATGATCCGGTTTTTCCTTATTATAAAGAATTCTGAGCCGGATGTCTACGTCGGACATAAACGGATCGTATACGCGCACAAGAGAGGACCGATATGACGTGCGTGAGGGAGATCTAATCATCGAGCGTTGTAAGTGGCGTTTCTTTGCATACTAATGTGATAGACCGCATAATCAAGACGATCGGAGCAGGTACCATCGGATGATATCGTGAGATCTTACGCCTAGGAAAATGTAGTACTGTAGTCGTTGCCTGGGATATGAACGAGGGGAAGCACGTAGGCGATGTGGCAGGAACCGTGATGGAAAGGTCGCATTAAAGATTAACAGAAGGGAGAAGAGATACGAATTGGCTGCAATGAGAGAGATTAAAACGATTGTAACACTTCACAAACGGTCTGGCGGGAAATGGTGAGATAGATTCTGCGTGCTCATTCTCAGTTCGTCCATAACGGAGATCCTTGCTTGGTTCAACCTCGACGGTTACGTTTTCGAGATATTGCCCTTCATGAACAAGAATCTCTTTGAGATTTTGGTAGATAGACAGTTCGCCCCCTTTGACGTTTGTCTCGCTGCTCCGCGGATGACCACTAGACAGAAACGCTTCGCCTTCTTCTCAGACAGATGGTTTCCTCGCTGGGAAAGATGCACAACTGCGGCATCATTCACACCGACATCAAGCCCGGTATGCGTTGCGGTTTTGTGCTCACGGACAGAGAACGTGATGTTCTATCCTGTCGAGGATGAAAAGCAAGCCGTTCCGGAGCAGATTCCCGTCATCGTTCTCCCTCTCGTTGACGCGTAGGACCTGGTTCCGGATTTCAACCACCTGTGTCTCATCGATTTCGGCAGCGTGTCCACGTCCTCCACTCCCAAGAAGGGTCTGATCACGACACGCACCTACCGCGCGCCCGAAGTCATTCTCGACCTCGAGTGGGGGCTGCCTTGCGATATGTGGTCTCTGGGCTGCATGGCGTACGAGCTGGGCTGCGGCAAGCCCCTGTTCCAGACGCATCGCCACTTCTTCGGGAACCGCGAGCACTTGGGTAGTTGTGGCCCCCACCAGTGATGGATAGCTCTGATAACGAAACTCCTCGGTCAGATTCCGCAGTGCATGCTCGACGAGCTGGACCCTGTGAATGCCTCCATGTTCAACGAGAAGGGCGAATTGTTGTGGCCCCCACCAGTGACGAGAGAGATTCCCGAGGAGAAGCAGCCCGGCGGGTGGGCGTCGAACGACATTTCGTGGAACGCGAGAGTGCGTGCGATTCGCGCGGTGCGCACGGCGAAGACATCGATCGAGTCGGGCGTGGGTGTTGGTGTGAGAGCGTGAGGCGTAGCTGCCCGACATGGATCCGGACTTCGTTGATTTTGTGAAGAAGCTGGTGGTGATCAACCCGTCGGAGCGCATCACGATTCAGGAGGCGGCGAAGCACCCGTTCATAACCAAAGGAGGCGAGCTGGGGCCTGTAGATATCTCTATTGTTTATTCCGGTAGCGAAGACAAGTCTTAAGTAGAATGCGATTGTTTGTGGAAGAAACAAAGCAAGAAAACCCGGGACAGTTGGAGACGGTGAGAGTCGCCGACGGGAACGGCGCAGAGTAGAAGATGATTCCGTAGGACTCCAGAGAAGGGACATCTACCCCATGACACGAAGACACCGAACGCACTGTCGATAACCACTTCTCCGTAGAACTGAAAGTTGCGGAAGCTCCCAATCAGCCGACGCAACGACACCAGGTCTAATCCTCATCCCTCACTCCACTCTTCACTCTTCATCACCAGCTTGTTCTTCAGCTGAACCAGGTGACTCGTGTTCTGGTCGTCTCCCTCAAAACAAGCGACGCCAACCTGAATCCGGCTCAGCCTGGACAGGTCTACGAGTCATGTCCAGTTCCCACACACACCCTGGAAGACGGTCAGTTGTTGCTTCATGAACGAGTAGTCGCCGATAACCACGTCCACGAGCTGAGGAAGCGAAGCCAGCTGGAAGTGGTGACAGAACGGGAAGGATGAAGAAATGGGGGCCCCAACGCCGATGCGAAGATGGCGGAGCGAGGGAAGGAACTCCAGCACGAAGGAGGCGAAGGAGAAGAAGGAATCGCCGTCGATGGAGATTGACTCAAGCACGCTGCAGAAGGCGATGTAGAAACGACTGTCGGTTAGAGGCGCGTCCGCAGAAGCGATCGATTGAGAATCGTCGTTCGGAAGCATTGGATTGAAACAGTGCAGCCCAACGAGCACCTCCTTCAATAGAGGAAAGTGAGTCAGCGTGAAGGAATGGAAGCGGGGGTAGCAGCCTTCCTCGAGCACGAACCGTTTCATCATGGTGTTGTGGAACAACTGATCCAGGGTGTTGGCGGGAACAACCACCTCGTTGTCAGTCATTCTCCGGTTGTTCATCCAGTATCCGTCATAGACCACCTCGCTGCGACGATCGAACTCGGTTCCTTTTCCGCAGCGAAGACTGAAGCTAAGCATGCCCTCGTAGCACTTGGTTTTGGGGACGACATCAGCAAAGAAGCTTGTGCCGTAGCACACAGTATCTTCCTTGTAACGGAAGCCCTCGTAGCACAGCACGTTGTCCGCGTTGTAGAAGCAGCCCCAGCCACAGGGATAGTCGTCGACCACTTCGCCCTCCCAGCGCTCGCCGTTTTCGGAGAGGTCAATGATACTGTTGTACGTATTCTGCAAGGGAACGCTCACCGCTCCTTTGTCCTTGGAGAGAATCCACACTTGGAGCAGCTGCTTTATTCTCCGATTCCCGATAACCACGATTTGGGAAGCGTTGCTGACGGTTTCCTTGATGCTGACGAAAACGTCGGGCTCGCACGCAACCATCTCGATTCGAGAGTCGTTGATCACTCGATAGTCCTTGTAGTACGAAACCGAAGTGATATCGAGGAAGCCCACACTCTCCAGGAGATATGTCGAAAGAGGCGACAGCTGATGGTTGACGGCGTTTAGGAATCCTTTGAGCTTCATAGTCGAGTGCAAACGGGGCACTTCCGGAGGGATCGAAAAGACTGAAGAGGATTCTGTGCTCACAGCGGTTGTCTTTTCTCTTCCCCATTGTACGATCGCGTCCTCTTCGATGGGAGGGATTCGGAGGAGTGAGGGTTATGGGATATAGGGTTGGAACCCTCTCAGTGCTCGAATAGCTCAGCTGGTTAGAGCGTCGTGCTAATAACGCGAAGGTCTGGGGTTCGATCCCCCGTTTGAGCATTTTTCTTTTTCATTTGTGATGTGAGTGTTCAAATTCAGCGTTCGTGCTCTATTTCTTAACGTTCCTGCTCTCCCTCTCAACATATCTCTTCCTTCTTTTGATACGACTCTTCTCTCTCATCACACATCCTTCCAACAAACACACCACGCATTAAAACAACTTAACCTCGGAAATTCGCTTCACATAGAGAGCGGAGAACCAGTACGCAACGACGAGCACGGGAACGCCAATCAAGTACTTGAGCGTGTAGGTCAGCAGTCCGCCCATGCACGCCTCGATTTCGGTGGAGTCCATTTCACTGCGTACTCGTGAAGGAGGAGCGAATTGGGACGTGAAGGATATAGTGCATGTAGTAGCCGTTCACCTTCGTCATCATGATGAACAGGATGTAGAAGTAGATGTATCGCAGGAAGACGATGAGGATACGATGCTGATTCACAAAAGCCTGTTCCGTGTTGATGAAGGACTTTGGCGTGAAACGGTTCTATGACTCAGTAAAGCGCGAAACACACACAATCAGGTTGGGCTTGTACTCCACCAGCGCGATCAGCAAGAAGAGCAGAACAGAAGCGAGTGCCTATGCGGAACGAAATTTCGAAGCAGACTACGATCAATGTCATGGGAGTGAGATGCGAAGCGACTACACGTGAGGAAAAGCCAAACAGAGCGCACAGTTCACCAGGTCCATCGTGAAGAGCATGTACACCAGGTAAATGGGACTCAGCAGGAAGGGAATCATGCTCATTTTGTAGAAAGCAGCAACATAGAACCAAAAGGTTTGTTTCTTTTCGTTATGAAGTACACCGAATCGTTACAGACACAAACTCCATGATGTATGGTGAAACGGTGTGTTGCGAAGAGTATTGTGAACAAGAACCCGTCAATGAGAGAATACACGCGACACCAACGACCTCACCATAGAGTACAACCGACCAACCACTGTTCTCACCACTATGACGAAGGCTCTCAGGGATGGAATGGACTCCATAATGAACAGCACGAGCATCACGATCTACACGTGATTCAGGGAGGAAAGCGGCACTTGAAAGAGGGACGAGGCCACAGTACCCACATAGCTTCTCTTCACGAGCGAGAAGTACAGAGTGGACACTACTCATTAGCACGAAGTCACATACCGACGGAGGGAGAGGAGATACAGCGAGGTCTTGAGGAGACGGGGAGACTGGAAGACGGACGAAAAGTACCTCCGCGGTCCCTGCAGCACGGCAAGTGCGACGATAATCATGAGACTGCCCATAGTGAAGCTGATCGCGAACTTGGCTGGACGGAAGAGAAGCTATCGTTGACACTCGGCGGAAAGACTACCGTCGGAATGCCAATAATATAGGCCAGGAGAAAGAACAACGCGCCCACCAATCCAAAGAGGGTTGCGTCGCGGATCGACTGACTTCTACGGATGACACAGCGCGTGGAGTGCGACGTTTCGGTGATTCGCGTTCCGACGCTGGTAACGGAATGAAGCAAACCGGTGGATTCGACATCGGAGGAGGCGCGTGACGGTAAAAACGACGAATACCACGACTTTGAAGCGTTGTTTGGGAACTCGGAGGACTATTGGACATTATCTTCTCCATCCCCCCACCTGACTCTCCTTTTGGTGATTGTACCACTCTCCGAAGCTTTTCGACGACATTGCGTGCGATTTGTGGATATGTGCGGGAGTGCCTCAATAAAGAATAGGGTATTAGGCGCAATTCCTTTCACCCACAAATAATCACACAAGAATGGCTGCTGCTAAACGTGGTAAGCACATTTGGAGCGGAGCGCTGATTTGTAGGACGCGGTGGTGCCGCTGGAAACAAGTTCAGAATGAGTCTCGGTCTCCCTGTGGGTGCTGTGATCAACTGCGCTGATAACACTGGTGCTAAGAATCTCTACGTCATTTCCGTCACTCGCTGGGGTGCTCGTCTGAACAGACTCCCCGCTTGCTGTAGGCCTTGTCTTTCCGACCCCTAACGCATCAGGCCCTGGTGATATGTTCATGGCTTCCGTGAAGAAGGGCAAGCCCGAGCTTCGCAAGAAGGGTAGACTTCGTTTTGTGCATGTGAGCGTGTAGTCATGCCCGCCATCGTGGTGAGACAGAGAAAGAGCTGGAGAAGAAAGAACGGCGTGTTCCTCTACTTCGAGGGTAGGCTTTGGAGAGATGGGCTGAGAGGCAGATAACGCTGGTGTGATCGTGAACCCCAAGGGAGAGATGAAGGGATCCGGTATTACTGGACCTGTTGCCAAGGAGGCTGCCGATCTCTGGCCCAAGATCGCTTCTTCCGCCAGCTCCATCTGGTAAACCAGTCTTCGGAGAACTTGAGTGATTTGTCCGTTTTGTTGGAACAAAGAATTCACATGGGAAAGAGAGAAGAGCCGCGCATGGCGACGGAACAGTTCAGCTCGATCAGAAACTCTCGCATGACGACGTACCTACGACTCAGGGAGAGCAGGGAGGCGCACCCTTCCAAAAACTGATTGAAGGTGACATCGACGGAGAGCTGGTCTTCGCGCTGAATGCCGATGGTGGGATCGCACACGTTGAGACTCGTCTCCGTCATCTTCAAGTATTTGTCAAAGTTCGGTATCTCCTTCGATCGCAGGTGCGCCTTGCTCCACAACTAAACTTCACTCTCCACCCACGTTCCTACAGCGTCCAGCTCCCTCACGAAGGAGAAGGGCGAGCGCGACAGGAAGAGCTCCACGAACAGAGGCGTCGGCGCGACGATGGAGAGCGTGGTGAGCAGGCGCGTGACCTCCAGGTTCACCTCCATCGACTGTCGGAGGAACATGCGTATCCGCGCGAGCAGCTGCGTGAGGAAGGCGTCGTGCCCCTGCTGCTGGCAGTCGTGCTGCGGCGGTCTGCAGGAGTGGACGGACGCCACCTCGAACTCCATGTCGCTCATGTACTTGGAGATGGTGGAGGGCGATGTGGTGCTTGACTGAGATGGAGTGATGGTGATGGTGCGTTGAGGCGGAGTTGAGGTGGGTTGCTGAGTTGGAGTCGTGACGGTCTGAGATGCATCCACAGTGCTAGATTGAGATGGGGTCGCACCTGACTGAGGCAGAGTTACACTGGACTGCGACACACCCAACTGCGACGCGCAGGGAAGCGGGTCCTGGAACAGACTCGAAAAGGTGTCCAAATAGCACGACTGCGGCACTGGCTCTTGCGCCTCCGGCACAGGGAGCAACGCGGCAAAGACAGAAGGATGCTGCGACTTGAGGAGTTCGTTGAAAAGATGCATGGTCACGATGGAGACGGTACTGCTGTTGCAGTTCACACGCGAAATCAACACGGGGAGAAGGAGGCTGCTCGCAGAGTCGCCGCACACGAACTGAAGAAGAAGATCCAGCAACGGTGACGACGGCGTGGGCAGCAGATATGCTACCATCATTCGCAGAACGCGCGTGCTGAACACGATACGCGTGTTCCTAGGAGTCAGACACGACGCGAAGGGTCACTGGATGTTGAGCAACTCCACCTTCAAATAGCCCTCCAGAACGCTCTGACGCACCTCCTCCAGCAGCGACGCGAAGAACACCAGCGCCTCGTCCGGCTTGTCCTTGCAGTCCACAGACCCCTTCGCCAGACTCAGCAGCTCCGATATGAACAGCAGACGGTCGCGCAGCGTGTCCTCCGGCAGCGTCTGGTTCCGGTCGGGCGCCTGCGACTGGAGCTGGAGGATGGAATCGAGCAGATTTTGGGAGAGGAGTTTCACGATGGGGGTGTGTTGGGAAAGATAGACGGAGATGTCCGTGAGGGGGAAGGCGACGAGGAGGAGGAGGATCCGACGCGACGTCACGCCCAGGGAAGAGGACTCGTTTCTATTCGTGAGCCGAATCGGATGGAACGACATGTGCGGAATGAGGGGCTCCACGAGAGGGAAGGACACGCGCTGCTCGCCGGGGTGGGAAGGGTCGTCGGTTTGGATGAAGAAGGCGTTGATCAGAACAGGGTCATCGCACAGCTTCTCGCAAATCATCTAGACGTTACTCCACGCGACTTGACGGACTTCGACAAACCGAATAATGGAGGACTCCAGTTCTGGCGTCACGTCCTTGCCCTGGTACATCTGCATGAGCTTCTGAACAAGCCCGGAAATGGACACGTACATCGACTCGGAGGCCAGGAGCGGATACTGCACGTTCTTGAACAGTTTGGTCAACATGGAGAGGACCAGCGCCGTCGACCCCTTCGGGTCGTCGATCATGGCGATCCCGCAGAGCGTGTCCACAATATGATTTTGAAGAAGATAGTTCATGCACGCCCCCTTTTCTTCCCTGGCCTCGCTCGATTTCTTCTCTTTCCTCTTCAGCGCGCTCTCTTCGCTCACCAGGATGTCAACCATCTGCATCAGGTCCTGCTTCACGCTCGTTCTGTCAATCCAGTTGCGCTGCTCCGCCTCGGTGTGCTCCCGCATCTCGTTTATGATCTGGATCGCCTCGTCGTACATCCCCGTGAAGGACGCCAGCTGATTGTCCCCGACGATTCCTGCGGGCAGGATGTTGCTGATGAAGGAGGTGAGCGTGTCGTTCACAGAACTGCCGAACAGCCACATGACGCCAGCGGTGAAGAAAAGAATGCGCAGCGCTCGTCCAACAAACACGCCAAATAGAAAGGTAAAGATACAGAAAAAGATACTTAACAACGATCAGGAGTACGGAAGTTCTGTCCAGCGTACACAGCCTTGTCACCAAGACTCTCCTCAATGCGGAGCAGCTGGTTGTACTTGGCAAGTCTCTCCGACCTGCAAGGAGCGCCCGTCTTGATCTGGCCCGAGCAGAGACCCACAGCCATATCAGCAATGTAGTTGTCCTCCGTCTCGCCGGAGCGGTGGGAGACCATCACACCCCATCCAGCAGCCTGCGAGTCGAGGCACGCCTGCACGGACTCGGTCACGGAACCGATCTGGTTCACCTTCAGCAAGAGGGCGTTGCACGCCTTCTTCTGAATGGCCTCGGCAATACGCGCGGGGTTGGTCACCAGCAGGTCGTCGCCCACAATCTGCACGTCCTTGCCGATCTTCTCGCGGAGGAGCGCGTAGGCAGCCCAGTCGTCCTGCTCGAAGGGATCCTCGATGGACACGATCGGGTAGTCCTTCACCAGCTTGATGTACAGCTCCGTCATCTGCTCCTTCGACTTCTTCATGCCGCCGCCCTGCTTGAACATCAGGTCGTAGTAGCCGTCCTGCGTGTAGAACTCCGACGCGGCGCAGTCCATGGCGATGCGCACCTCCTTGGAGTATCCGGCCTTCTCGATGGCCTCGCTGAGAATGTCGAGACCCTCAATGTTGCTCTTGATGCTGGGAGCGAAACCGCCTTCATCGCCAACATTGGTAGCGTCCAGACCGTATCTCTTCTTGATCACGGACTTCAGGCTGTGGTACACCTCGCAGCCCATCTGCATGGCCTCGGAGAAGGACTTCGCGCCCACGGGCATCAGCATGAACTCCTGGAAGGCGAGGGCGTTGCCGGCGTGCTTGCCGCCGTTGATGACGTTCATCGAGGGCACGGGCAGCACGAACTTGTCCTTTCCGGCCATCTCACCGAAGTACTTGTAGAGAGGCATCTTCTTCGCAGCAGCTCCGGCCTTCACGCAGGCGAGGGACGTGCCCAGAATGGCGTTGGCGCCCAGCTTGCCCTTGTTCTTCGTTCCATCGAGCTGGAACATCAGGTCATCGATGGCGTAGATATCGGTCACATCCATGCCCGTGATGTGGGGGCCAATGATCGTCTTCACGTTGTTGACGGCCTTCGTCACGCCCTTTCCGTTGTACGCCTTGCCTCCGTCACGAAGTTCAAGGGCTTCGTGAATACCGGTGGAAGCACCGCTGGGGACAGAGGCTCTAAAGATACCATCCTGCGTCGCAACGTCCACTTCGACGGTGGGATTGCCACGAGAATCTAAAACAGTTCTGGCATTGACAGCGGTAATCGTGGAAGCGGCACGAGTCATGGCCTTAAAAGAGGTAGATGAAAGACGAGAAAGCATTATCGTTGCGATTAGAGATAAAGAAAAAATGACTGGGGGACCAGTTGTGTTGGGTTACAAAGAGCAGTGGTCGCGATAATTGGCAAGAATCGGCACTCCCTACGTCTTCGAAACTTATTCGCCTCATTGCATTCGAAGGGATTCTTTGTGAAGGGATTCGTTTACCGACGCGTTGGGATCTATCGACTCCCCTTAGCGAACTGGACGAAATGCGCGAATCACAACGGAGTGGTCTCCGCAGAGGGGAGCATCGCCCACCACTAGGACTCCATTCAATCGGAACGAAATAGAGCACCCACCCCGCGTCTCGCTGCCGCCGTCCCTCACATCAGTTTTTGATTCCGAAATCATGGAGTCCGCCCTCGAGCGCCTTCCTCCCGAATACTTTGACACGACGAAGGGTCAGCTACTCAAGCGGAGCTCGCACCGGTCCCGGAAGAAGCGACAACTCCGACGACGCAAGACGCAAAAGGTGACCTCCCAGGAGGAGCAGAAGGAGCAGTGCCGACTGGTTCTCGTCGTCGTTGCCAACGTCCTGCTGTTTTCGCTCCTCTTAGTCTTCATTCTGTGGAGACGCTCCATCGTGGTGGACACGGTTGTGTGTCCCAAGGGATACTTCGGGGAAATGTGCGAGAGAAACGATTTCATCGACACGCTCCAATGGAGCTCGGACGACAAGTTCAAGGCGGCAGACGGAGTGTGCACGTCGGGCTACTCGTTCCGAACGTGGGCGCCCGGAGCGACGACCGTCAACCTGTGGATCCGTCCCGAGGAGTCGGCCGAATCGTCCCACTACGGAATGAAGTGGTGGTGTGTCACGGGGATTATGCATAGACAGCAGAACTACGGGTACTGGTTCATTTCGCTCTGCAACGTGCACGTCGGCGATCGCTACAAGTACCAGTTCATCTACATCACGAACAATGGATATATCCTGTCCCTGGGCGGCTTGGAGAGAACACCGTCGTTTCTTCCTCTCCGCCTCACGCGTAGGCTTCAGCAGGAGGGATACAACGTCGTCAGCGACACCGCGTTCGATTGGAAGAACCAGTCGTCTTCCGTCATCCCCTTCCCCGACCTGCCCATCGTCTACCACATTCACCTCCCGACGTACAACCACTCGCTGTGTACGGTTTCTCACCGCGCTCAATCGTAGCCGATTCTCCCTTCTCGTCGGTGGAGTCGCGCATCGAGACCATGAAAAACGTGGGCGTCAACGTAATCGAAGTCAACGGACTGGAGTACCTGTACTGCAGCGGCAATGACGCGACATGCTGGGGTATGCTTCGCTCCTTCCTCGCTCACACGCAGACGAGTCCTCCTACTCCCCGGGCCTGCTGCGGCCCTCGCTGGGCTCGGTCGCGCAGCTGAAGTCGCTGATCTTCGAGGCGCACGCCCACAACATCCCCGTCATTCTCGACCTCGACTGGGAGTCATCCAAGCGCGACTCGCTCCTGTGGGACTACCACAACTTCTACACGTGCTGTGCGCGACGTCAGATCGATCTCACCCCTAGACAAGGAGGAGACCAACAGTCCCGAAATCGCCGACATTTTCCGCAACGCGTCGTTCTGCAGCATGATGGAGTGCCCGTTCGACCTCCACCAGAACGACGTGATCTCGCCGTATCTCCTGTTCATCCTCCACCGCTACCGCGAGGAGTACCGCTTCGACGGCATTCGCTGGATCGCGCGCACCTGCTCGCGCTTCATCAGCGGCGACTGCTCCGCCGGCGCGCAGCAGGAGGACGAGCCCTCCGCCGTCTCCGTGATGCTTGACGTGTGGCGAGACATCCGCGCGACGGGCATGACGATCGTGCGGCTTCCGCCTCGCACTCACCTCTAGCTCACGGACAAGCCCTCCATCGTGCCCGACTACGACTACCGCGTCGACACCTCGCTATGTCAGGCTGTGAACGCCGTCACCGCCACCACGGGCATTCCGCGGTCGCTGGTGCTGGAGATGGTGCAGCGCGTCAACACCACCACCGAGAAGGACCTCCACGCGCTGGAGTGCTATGACCGACTCACCGTGGGGTCCCTCACTTTCGATGACACGTAGTCACGCCTGCTGCCGCGAACCAGCTACAAGATCGCCAGCACGCTGCTCTCTCTCTTCTATCTCCTTCCACTGAAACTCCACGTGTTCATGGGCACCACGTACATGAGCGACGTGCCGTTCGCCTCCGAGCCCGCGCTGCTCGATCTCGACGAGGTGGGGTACTTCGCGAATGGAATTCTGGTGCGTCCGAGAGCGAAATACCCCAAGTACAAGCTGACGGAGGACCTGTTCGCGCTGCGGAACCAGTACATCGTGGGCGTGGGGCGTTGGAGTGAGAGTGTAGACATCGTCCTCCACCGAGGTGCATATCGTGCTGGACAGCGTCGAGTCCAGCATCATGGTGCTGCGAGTGGGCCCGCTGTCGAGTCCGCTGATGGTGATTGTCAATTACGGAACACGAGCGTACACGGGCGGGTGAGAGTGGTGTGGGGAGTTTGACGAGCAGCGATAACGTTTTCAACCTCCGCGTCGTCACTTTCCACCCCCTCGGCGCGCACAGCTCTTGGAAGCTCTTGTTCACGACGTGCAGCAACAGGTACGAAAGCAGCATTTCGTCGATTCGGCAGGACTTGTATAGTGTTGACTGCGATCGGGAATAGTGGGAATAGGCGGTGCGCTTCATGCTGTAGTGATTATCGCGTGTACGCGTGCTACAAGCTCGCTATCGGTGACCAGACCCTGTCCGTGTATGCTCCCAATTGATTGTGTCTTCTCTGTATTCTGTGGTTCATCTGTACACTTCGAGTGAATTGTGTTTCCTGTGCAAATGTGATGTGTGCATAACCTCCAAATCGTCCTTATGCACTCTGATTCGTCCTTCTACACTCTGACTCCTGCTTCCACACTCCGATTCACTGAACTGCCATCGCACCTCCTCTGGAAGAAACAGGACAGGCATAAATTACACTATCTACAACTCCATATCGTACTCGTTCTCGATATCGGCAATACCCGAAAGATCGCGGTCGTAAAAGCCATGATTCTCGAGGTAGGTCATCATATTCTCGTACAGCGTGCTCGCGTCGTAATAATAGTAATGATACATGGGCGAAAAACCAGCGTTGTTCACACTGTAATCGATACTCCCGTCCGTGTTGACAAAGAACACGCGCGGATAGTACTTCCCTCTCCCGTCTACGCCCTTATCGACAGACAGAACCGCAAACCCGGCAACCACTTTTCATCCTCTGGTTCATCCTCATCTCCCGCAAGAATCATCACGAACTGCTTCGACAACTCGTACACTTTCTCGTCCTGTGCAATCCGCTTCCCCAAACCCTTCGATGCTCCACTCCAACTCAAGGCGATGATCACAATGCCCGGCTTGTCCAGCTCCTTGACCGCTTTCATTCCGTCTTGGAAATTGTACCACTGGATGCGGCTGCCGAAAGAACCCCCATCAAGGGCTGCCAGTGCAATTGCGAGCACGGACAGTCTAAGAAGCTAGGAGTGAAGTCAGGGAAACAGAGATACGATAGCACGCGTGAGAGAGAGCATTATTATGGACAGGAGTGAACAACAAACAGGAGCACACAGCACGGAAGCACTCTTATTTCGATACAACCTCGACGCCCTTCTTCACGACCTTCTTCATCGCCTTCTTGTCAAACATGAAGTAGCCCCACAGGATCGACCACAGCCATCCGATCACGATGGGAGACAGAAGGAGTTGGAGGAAACCAACGAGATAGGCAGTACCCTTCGCGTCTCCCATGCAGGCACCGATCAGAGTTCCAATGCCTACGCCATCACCAAAACCCTCATCGCTTGCCTGGAAGAATGATGTTCACGATGAACAGCACAAGGTGCCACGGCTCCTTCACCTGGGGAACCGTTTCCATCACCTTCTTTGCAGACTTCAGCTTACCGAACAAACCCATTTGTATGTCTTGTTAACGGTCAAAGCCAGATTTCGGTGCGTCCAATCAAATGGGAGGGCACTGTAACAACAAAAACACACTACGAAACCCCAGAACAAGTGAATTACTTGTCTTCAACGACCGGAATAAAGGGAATGAAAACATGAGTACGCTTCCGATAGTCCTCATACTCCGCGAAAAAGGAAAGAAGATACTTCTCTTCATATGGTATACGATAGTACAGCAGCGCCCAATTCATGATGGTAGAAAAGAGGAAGCCCAAGGGATTCTGGAGAATCACTTCCCGACTTATGCAGTAGTAAAACCACCCCGTGTAGGACGGGTGCCGGAAGAACGCGTACACGCCCGACGTCACGAGCTGGTGCGAACAGCTCTTCTCCTTTCGAATCACGTGCGAAAAGTTCGCCTCCATCTTCACCTCTGCCGCCGCGCGCAACGCAATGCCCAGCAAACAGACGACAACGCCGATGCACATAATGACCCGGTTCTCCTTCAGTCTACGGTCAACGCCAACGGTCACTCGCTACTTGGGAAAGAAGTGGTACTCCACCCAGAACTCGACGATACCCAAGACAGTAGAAGCAACGTAGTGGAAGCTCTGATTCACAAGAAAGGCTAGAAACGTCAACGCAAATAGACCGAGGCAATACACTTATAGCAGAGCTCCGTAGGACGATAAATGGCCGTCAAAAAGAACTCCAGAAGGTGAAAGGAAGGAACAATCACTCCATAGAGACACCAACTGACCTAGCGTGGTGAGCGTCGCGCAGCCACTCCTACTGGAAAGGGAACTGGAGACCCACGCGACCAGCAGCGAAGACAGTAAAGGGAGTGGGCTAGAATGATTCCCAGCACCAGGCCGCATAGAATGAGTTTTGCCCATTCCAACCACCCAGATTTCGGCTTGGACTCCTCCATCGCAAGATGATTATGTGTTCTAAACACGATGATGGGTGTGAAAGAGCAGCGAGCCGGTGTGAAAGAGTAATAAGAAAGGGCAGTAAACTAGTGCGAATGAACGATTAGAAAGGGCAGTGAACTAGTGCGAATGAACGATTAGAAAGAACAGTGAATCGGCTCAAATCGAGGAATGACTAGAAACCGACAAGAAGACGGATCAGGATGTGAAGCAACAAACAAGAGACAACTAAAAGACTACAACTGGAGGTCGCTCCGAACAGTCGGAGTCAACACGTTTACCATCTCCTCGTCCTCCGCACTCAGCTCCCGCATCACATACCCGTTAGTAGGAAGAATGCCAAACTTCTTAAACAGCAAGAGCTGAACCTTGTTCCGGTCATAGTACAGCTGGCAAAGATACTCTGCGAAGAACAAAACGGCGATGAACTCCATAAAACCGCGCCAAAAGTGCATAACACGACAACGAGGGTAGTTGCGGAGAATCGTCCCTAGTCCATCATTCCACACGCCGTCCCCCACATCCATCTCGGTAGTCGTCAATGTACCGGAAGCACTCCTTCTCAGATGTGATCTGCAGACACTCCTCGAGGGTGATGACTACTGCTAGGCAATGAGGGGAACTGGGCAACGACCACATTTGCAATAATCGATGCGTCCCAGGAGCGTGAATCCGATAATCCCTCCCCACGCTCCAACGATCAGCACGATGCGAAGCGCCACCTTCTTCACGTCTCGCTCACCGACGTACACGATCATTTCGTAGCCGTTGATGACCATCAGGAGCATGAGCGGGATCGCAAAGAGAATCACGCTCTAACCATCACAGTCGAACATCATAGTCACGTATTCGTGCGTCATCGGGTAGTTTCCCATGTCAAAAAAGGCGGTAGCGTGCATCCCCGCCGACGACAGGACATTGCAAACCAGAACAAACTGCGCAATCAGTCAGGAAAATAGTATATACCTTTTGGAAAAACAGGAAGAGGTGTCGCCTCCACTCGACTTCGATCGCGATAGCGTACATGCAAAACGCCTTATAATAGCTCCAACTGAATAGGATCCACGGAATCCATCCCATTAACGTTCCCAAGAAGAACAACCACCAACCCCACCCATCGCGAGCCACTTCGGACAAGTACGGATATTTGCATCCCCCTTCAAATCTGCACGTCAAAGAGCACATGATGAACTACTCATTCAGAATGGGAACGATAATGCTCGCCAAAAGAGCGCCAGCCGCAGCACCGTAATATGCTAGCACGGATCCGTATGCTTCGCAGAAGCGCAAGAACATCAAAAAGAATCTTCGAACATGGGAACAACGCTGATTGAACGCCGGACTGTCTTCTTTTCCCGTCTTCGTGTTTCTGTAGGGAAGGGTTCCCTTGGGATGCCTGAATAAATGCATCGCCCTCACTGTACGCAACAAGAAGAAACTCGATTGCGAATTCGTCAGTGCGAAAACGCAACCAAAATAGTCCCTTCTTCCGCAAATCCCAATGCGCTTCAACTCGGTTTTTCTCGATACAAGAATGTTTTCTGCGGTAGTTCGGAGTGGGATTCGTTTGCAGACGGTGAGGCAGTTGACGCGGTTCTCTGCGTCGCGGTTTTACGCAACCAAGACTGATTCAGACAAGACGGAGGCATCCAAGAAGGAGGAGAAGGCGGTGGATGCAAAGAAGGAAGACGCGCCCGTTGAAAAGACAAGTTCAAAGAAAGATGCAGAGGTTCCCGATTTCCCTGAATACCCGCAGATTCGCGCAGATTTTGAAGCAGGCGTGAGAAGTCGAGACTACCTGAAAACGATTCCAAAGCAAAAGCGTATTGACCTCCTCCAGCAGAAACCCGGGTCTGTCGTGTACTTCGACGACGAGGAATTCAAGCACTATTTCCCTCACGAGTGCGTCGTTGCTGTCAGAGTGTGAGCTGTAGTTTCTACGCTGGTTTCGAGAAGCAGAAGGAATTGACCCTCATGAACACGCTCCAGGTGCGGAAGGAAACCATCAGTCTCATCAAGAAGCTGAAGGGTGCGTTTGTGCGACTCCGCTCACACGTAGCGTTCCAGGAGGGCAACGCGGTCAACATCTATCCCTTCCTGTGTCTCTCCGGGCCTCGCGGAAGCGGCAAGTCCATGGTGTTGCGCAGTCTGTACTACTACTGCCGCGCCAACAATTGGATCACGCTCTTCGTCCCCTCCGCCCACGTGTGGACTCACCATGGTATCTTCGGTTCTCTCTCGTAACGTGCAGGCTATCAGATCATCGAAATGACGCGTCGAGCGGGCGGATTCTTCGCGCAGCCGGAACACTGCCAGAAACTCCTCCTCGACGTAACTCCCCCTCCCGCACCTCACGCGTAGCTGCACATCACGAGCGGCCACCTGCTGAAGAACGTGCGCTGCAAGTGCGAGTACGACCGCTCGCTCTTCTGGGCGAAGTCGCAGTTCGGTGCCGTGACGCTTGGCGTTCCCCGTGAGGCGTAGGCGATCGACGCGGGCGCGACGAAGACGATGAACCTGGACCAGCTGGTGCTGTACGGCGTGAACAGCGCGCGTGACGTGGCAGTGACTGTGGGGCGTGAGGTGTAGTCGTACGAAGTGGCGGCGTACGTGAAGCGCGAGTTGGAGCAGTGCACGGAGTGTGTGAGGGCGTGAGGCGTGATCACCAGATACCCCGTGTTCATCGGCGTGGACGACTACAACGCGCTGTACGACTACTCGCTGTTCGAGTACCGCAACCAGCCGTAGGGGTATTGGCCTCGTCTCATCTCAGCATTCACGCGAGGAAGCTCTACCTGGCGAGTCTGTTCCGCGTGTTCGACGAGCTGGATGCTGTGTCAGACGAGGCGAACTACGAGACGACGCGCCCACGCCACCTGAACACGCAGACCCCCGATGCGGTGCTGGAAGGAGAGATCCCTTCGCAGTGCCAGTTCAAGAACACACTGAAGAACGGCATCGTGGTGGGCGCGCTGGAGAGCCGCTACGACCACTTCGTGAGGGATGAAGAGGAGAGTGAGGGATAGATCGACTTCCGCGACGTGGCGAACCTGGGAAGGAACCACAACATGACGATCGGCGCGTGCGACTTCGCCACCTTCAACGGCTTCATCGACATGTTCGAGAAGAACGGGATCATCTTCCGTGAGAGAGAGAGGAGCGTGTGAGGTGTAGCGATGAGCGAGGCGCAGCGCATGTACATGTACGGCTACACGCAGGGCAACTACCGCGAGATGGTGTGGAGCGTGCTGACGAACCGGAGATGGCTTATGGATTACACGCCCAAGCCGCGCTTCTTCGAGTGGGTGGAGGAGAGCAACAACGCGGAGCTGAAGAAGCTGTGGGGCGAGATTTAGTCTTTTGGAGCAAGATTTAGTCTTTTGGGGGGTTTGTTGGAACAAGGAGAAGAAGGGATAAGAATGATGCTAAGTGGATTGGAGTTCTGCGAGTACAGCACCACGTCCGACGTTGACACCTCCGTATTCTGCAACACGTACTTGATACGGTAGACACAAATCAGGTAATTGTCCACCTCCTCTACCCATGACCGCCACACAGCAACTCTACCTATGGGAATGTCGATGGAGCTGGGGCAGCTGGAAGACGAACACGGCCAGTCCACCGTCTTCTCCACCATCGTCATGTCACACACACGCACCACCTCGCGTCTACCCATCAGCCAGCTCGCTCACGCCCACGAGACGATCGTCCAGTCCGCGAAGGTGTTCACGGGGTCCAGCTCCTCGTACAACGTCACGTTGCCCGTCACCACGACGATGGGGGTAGGACTCGGAGGCTCGGGCGTGGGATCTGCCAGGCGTCGCCCGCCAGGCACCAGCGTCAAGTCCGCGTAGATTCGGTTCTTCACGATGTAGTCCAGCAGCTCTGAGTACGCGTCCAGCTCCGTCGTGTCCGGCTCCAGACCCGTCGCACCGGTCGCGCCCGTGGCACCCGGAGCACCCGTCGGACCTGTAGCGCCAGGAATGCCCGTGGGCCCTTGCGCACCCTGCGCGCCCTGTGGTCCTTGCGGTCCTGGCGCTCCCGTGGGTCCTTGCTCTCCCTGCTCGCCCTGTTCACCCTGTGGTCCTGTCGGTCCTTGCTCTCCCTGTTCGCCCTGCGGTCCAGCGGCACCCGTGGGTCCCTGCGCTCCCTGCGCTCCTGTGGCTCCTTGCAGTCCGGTGGCGCCAGTGGCTCCAGTGGGTCCCGTCGGTCCAGCCGGTCCCTCAGGTCCGGGCGCGCCAGTAGGTCCTTGCGGTCCCTGCGCGCCCACCGCTCCAGCCGGTCCCTGGGGTCCCATGGCTCCTCTCGCGCCAGTAGGTCCGGTGGGTCCCTGCGCACCAGGCAGTCCGTCTGGTCCGGGCGCTCCCGTGGGTCCAGCGGGTCCTTGCGCGCCTCGCAGTCCCTTCATGCCCTGCGGTCCCGTGGGTCCTCTGGGCCCCATCACGCCTTCCGGACCCGTGGCTCCCGTGGCGCCAGTGGGTCCCTGCGGACACGTCGGACACGGCACGGGCGACGGACAGAACGCCTGGTAGACGAGGAAGCCGTTGAGACACTTGAAGGTGTTGGTGACGCGCGTGGGCAGCGACGCCACGCCGTCGTCGCAGTACAGGTAGAAGTCCGTGCACTGGTCGCCCACCTCCTGACCGATCTCGTTGGTGCAGCGGATGCCGCAGAAGTCGCAGACGGAGTCGTCGACGACGGCAGAGCACGCGTCCGTGGGCAGCAGGGCTCCGTTGCTGCAGCTGAGTCCGTCTTCGGTGGGCGCGGGGTAAGTGGTCATTCCGTCGACGCAGGAGCGAGTGTACTGCGTGCAGTCAGAGCCCTGCGCCGGAATGCCGAAGCGGTTCACGCACTCTGTCGCGGAGCCCGTGCACGATTCGACCGGAGGCTTGCACTGACAGGCGCTCGCAACGACGAACGCGTCGTTGTAACAGAGTCCACCTGCCGGGACGGTTTGAGGCGCGCTGACCCTGCCCTCGTTGCAGATCACGTAGTGTTCGGCGCACATGTCCATGAGCGGAGTGCCCGCTGGAGAGACGCAACGAATGCCCGTGAAGCTGCACTCGTTCGCTGGAGCCTCGCCCGGACACTGCGAGGTGAAGAGAACGGCCCCGTTGTAGCAGCTCTTCCCCTCTCCGGTCGGGATGGGCGACGAGGGGAACCCGTCTTCGCAGACCTCGTAGAACGAGGTGCAATTGTCGGTAACGGGGACGCTGAACGGATTGACGCAGCGGAAGCCACTGTAGGAGCAGGTAGCGGTGCAGGACGCGGAGTTCACGATTTCTCCGTCACGGCAGTGCGATCCGTCTACCGGTCACCGAAGAGCGAAAGCAATACCCGGAAGAGTCGTCGGCGCTGACAGCTGACCATCAACGCACTCCTGGTAGCGACTGGTGCAGATTCCGTTGACAAGAATGCCTTCGTCGGCAAGACACTGAATTCCCGTGAAGTCGCAGTTCGGAGTGAGTGGCGGCGAAGCACACGTCGTGGACTCGACTAGGCGGTTGTCCACGCATTCGTATCCTTCTTCCGTGGGAATGACGTCAGACCACACGCCATTGTGACATGCGTTGTAGAAGCAGCTCTGGCCAATCGGCTGGGGAATGCCCTCCCTCGTCGTGCACCGCGTGTTTCCATCAGCGCAACCTACGGTCAAGAGAGGCCAGAAGAGAATACAGGGGAAAAGAGACTGTGTGAGAGTGAATTGTAGAAGAAGCAAGCAGAGCAGTTGGTACATGTTCCTCTTCAGATAGATTATCTGAGACGGAAGAGGGCGGCGAAGATGACTCCATGCTTGACAGGTGGGCGAAGCAATGTGCAACAAACCCGGACAATACAGAATACAAAGTTACAAACTTTAGAAGCACTTTCTGTGGACAATGGTGGGACCGGCC
>ERZ1106948.260-NODE-260-length-26553-cov-31.548532_pt1 | contig 26553 bp, 44 predicted proteins | sample MGYA00403673_ERZ1106948 | MGnify/ENA primary metagenome ERZ1106948 (study PRJEB35170, sample SAMEA104062409) | human gut metagenome | biome: human gut; feature: human-associated habitat; material: faeces | place: Denmark | collected 2012-05-07 ...
GAGTGCGTTGAACAAGTGTGTAACGGATGTCATCGTTTCCTCGCACTGTTGCAACGAGAGTGTGAAGATGTTGGATTTGAGTGAGTTGAAGTGTCTAAAACGAATTGAGATTGGTGACGACTGCTTTACTAGCGTAAGTGAAGTAAAGCTGACTGGATTGCAGTTGGAGAGTGTGGTAATCGGAATGAATAGTTTCACAAAGCATAAGAATGGCATTGGTAACGATCCAAACCGTCATTTCTACGTGAAGAATTGCCCTTCTCTGAAGGAGCTGAAGATGGGTCGATACTCCTTCTCTGACTATTCCGTGTGCGAGATTGAAGATACGCCTGCTTTGGAGACGATTCAGATTGGTGATTTGGGTGAAGAAGGATGTGAGAACTTCCATGATGCCTCTCTACAGCTGAAAGGCATGTGACTTCTCACGCTATCATGAATAGGTCTACCCAAACTGAAATCGCTGGTCTTCGGTCGTGGCGCGTTCTACGGATGTTCGTGCATTGTATTTGAAGGTAGCGACTTCACTCCACTGACACAGAGTAGATTTGCCTGAATTGGAGTCGATCCAACTGGGCTGGTGGGCACTAGGGTTCTCTTGTCACGGCAATTGGCGCAACAACACGTTGATAATGAGAAGTGACATCACTCCTGTAAACTGATTACCTAGACCTGCCCAAACTCACAACCCTCACTACGAAATCCCAATCAGATGATGGCAACAGCTCTTTTAGAAATGTTGTGCATATCACTTTGGAGAGTAACTGAATTGCGTCCTGGTCTGAGGCGTAGATATGCCCAATCTTACAGATGTAGTGCTCACAAAGAAGGCGTTTATTTGCAAAGAAGACTTCACGGTGAATAGTGTGCTTCTCTTCCTGCGATTCACAATTAGACGTCGGAGCCCTTCAAAAGTTCTTTACCTAGTGTTCTTTCTTGCAGACAATCAAAGAAGTTCACTCCAAAACTCAAAAGCGTTCATTCCCACACTCAAAGCCGTTCAAAACCATTCACTCACAAAAAACGATCACCCTCAAACTCGCCAACAAACACCCAATTCACAATTCGAGTATATGCGAATGTCCTTAAGAAGCTTCTGAATGGACGACTGGAAGGACGGCATATCGGTCACCGGTCGAATGCCCCACACCAACTTCTCCTTCGACTCCTTTGGAATCATCGGCAGCGAGTTGATGAAGGTCGGCAGATCCGCCTCGAAAAAAACTGTAAAATCTGTAAAATTGATAGTGTATAACGTTGAAATCATGTCATTCGCCAATGTCGACATGTCGTTCGCGACCAGTCGCTACGCGTCATCTCTATCCACCACAACCACCTGGAGCAGCAGCACACTCATCATCTGGCGCATATTCGCCTTGAACGCATCGGTCTTGTAGAACACGAGCATCTCGGAGTTTCGGTACATCTCCAGAATTGCCGACAGCAACTCCTGCGTCACCGCATCCGAGGCAATCAGCTGATACAGGAACTGGGACAGAGTCAGCACGTAGTCCATAACAATCGGCGTCTTGGAGAGGGAAGTGATATGCACAGAGAAGATCTATAGCATAACGGTTCGATTGGTGGCGCTCACCGTGCTGCAGCACTTGACGAAGATCTCCGTCACATCCGTGCTGGGAGAGTGGATCGCCGCCTCGCCCACCTGCGACAGGAGCATCACCGTGTTGTTCAGGAATTCGCGATCGATCGTGCGCTCCATCGTGATGGTGTTGATCAGCCGCAGGATCTTCACCGAGTGCAGCTCGTCTACACGTCAAGCCCACTCCCCACGCACCACAAAGAATCGACTTCACGGAGTTCGTCACGCGGCTCAGAACCCCGGGCAACTGCTGGAGGAGCGAAGCGATGATGGGGAAGAACTGCTGGTAGTCCTCCTTGTGACTCCGGAAGAACGAGGCCCCGTAGATGACAAAGTTCCACATAATCCTGCAATTCTCGTAATTGCACGAACTGTCGTTCTTGTCGCAGCTCTCGCACAGGTACTGCGCAATCTGCGCCAGTGCTGGCAACAGCTGCGGGTACACCACACTGCGCACCGACTTGTTCATCGAGTACGACACCTTGATCACCGCCGTTAACAGATACACTGAGCGGGAAAACACAGACGTCGACACGACCGATGCCGAGCCTGCCGCAAAGCGGAAGGAGCCGGAGCGACGCAGCGTGGGCGAGGTGGCGGACGGTCCCTGGATGTTGGAGAAGAGCGGCAGCAGGAGCGACGAGAGCGCGTTCTGAAGCACGTCGCCTCGGAGGTTGTGGACGAGGAGATAAAGAGAGAAGAGAAGAAGCTGTCGCTGGATGATGAGCGGACACTGCGCGGTGGCTTTGGTGAAGTTGGTGGTGAGTGGCGTGATGACTAGATGTGATGGTGGGAAGCGACACGCACACGCCAGGTTGGAGAGGTTCTGGATGGAGCAGTTGGAGGCGAGGTAAAGCAGGACGTGAGAGATGGTGATGAGAAGGAGATTGGGCGGCACGGTGACGGACTGTGTGATGGTGGAGTACAGCGAGGTGATGATGCTCTCGATGTCCGTCTGCGCCAGCTGGTTGTTCAGCAGGAAGATGTACTGCTTGAAGCAGAGCAGCGTGTCGATGTAGAATTGCGTGATCGCCTTCCCGTTCAGGTAGACGTTGGACAGATAACACTCGCTACGGGTAAGAGAGCGAGAATGGAACGACTGGATGATGGAGCTGAGAAGGATCAGGATATCCAGGTTGTGGCTCTCGAAGTCCAGGTAGCTGAGCAGACACATCATCACACACGCCTCCTGGATCGCCAGCTCGTCCGACGACCCGTTCAGCAGCGAGGACACGTGTTGCAGCGACTCCACCAGCATCGAATACAGACCCTCCTGACACACCGACCGCACGTCCGGCATGCACATCAGTTTGCTGATCACCACGAAGCTCCGCTCGATCACGTGGTCGTACTCCGTGCGCACCGCCACGATCTGCGCCGGCGTCTCCTCAAAATCGCCCGTGATTTCGTCAATCTCTTCCTTGGGCGACGGCGCGTCCTCTCCGAACTCCCCCTCCTCCTCCAGGTACTCCTCGGTGGTGTCGCTGTCCTGCACGACGGGGTGGTGGTTGCTCAGCTTCAACACGCTCAGCAGGAACTGAAGAAGCGACGGAAGCTCCGCCACCACGCTGTCTTCTAGACATCAGAGGACAGTCACGCACACACTCCACACGCCCTGGAGAAGGGAGTCGAGAATGGAGCTCCAGATGGAGAGGAGTTGGAGATAGCAGCGTGGCGCGGTCTGCACCTGCGTCAGGTGAACGCTATGTGTGAGTGGGAGCGGCAAGACGCACAGAGCGATGAGGTAGTGAACGAGGTCGAAGTCGGGGTGAGACGCCATAGCGGTGATGTAATTGACGGTGAGTTCGTATACCAGGAGGTTGAGTTGCTTGATGTAGGAGGGTGGGATGGCGTCGATGTCGCTGGCGACGGACTAGGGCTGAGCAGGAATAGGGACAGGGACGTTCATGATGGAAGTGACCGTATTGATGATGCTGCAGTACACGCTGCGGAAGGAGTAGGGAATCAGGTGCTTCAGCAGCAGCTCGTTCACGCACTTCATCGCGTCCAGACTGCTCGTCAGCTACTCCACTCACACTCACCTCAGAGGACTGTTGTAGTCGTTGATGAGCCGGAACAGCGACTCCACCATCGACACGTCCAGAATGCTCGACAGGTCGTTGTTCGGGATGAGGATGAGGAGGATGCTCAGCGAGCCGCGGATCGTGTCGTCGGTCTGACTGTGAGAGAGAGAGAGGAGAACGACCGTTTCGCTGGCGTGCTGGAGAATGGAGCTGACCGAGCGGACGATGCCACCTACACTGCCGCTAACGATGAGTTGAAGTGTAATCAGTAACCTGATCACGGACTGGATGGTTTCGCGCTTCTCGGTGAGGAGGGGAATGGAATCGCCCGTCTCGTACACCTCTTCGAGCAGCACGAGGAGCAGCAACAGTTGTGGACTGCAGCTCGATGGATTTTGGAGTCCTCCCGCGATGAAGTCGAGGAGTTGCTGCAAGTACTGGTCGCTCTCCATGATCGAAATCCACGCGATGGTCTATTCGTGAGGAAGGCACGGGAAGTCCACTTTGGCAGTGAGCTGCATGATGTTCTGTCTGTAGGAATTGTAATTGTTCACGTAAAAGGAAATCTCGCTTTCGCGAATCGTGTTTCGCTCCTCTGCACTCAGTGCCTACGAATCACAGAGCGCAGCCAAACGCGACCAGCCAGCGATGCTTCAGCACATAAATGAATGTATCCTGAATGATCAGGTGGATATTTGCGTTTGTGCTAGAAAGTCAGCGAATAGGACAACTCCCTGCGTCATCGACATCATTTCGAGGCAAATGCGCCAAGAATTGGGTTGCTTCTCGAAGTCCATGAACGCCTGATCTAATCCTGATGGAAAGGAGTCCACTCCCGACCAATGGCATTTCGCTGCTCCTGGGGCGTGTTTGGGTCCAGGAATTGGGCAAACGCTACGTTGAACTGTTCCAATATCTGAGACGCCTCCGTGGTCATGGCTTGACTGGATTGTGAGGGAGAAGCAAAACCGATTGTTTCCTATTGAATAGTCTTAAAAGGGGTATTTGCTTTCGTTGAAGGGAAACGAGAGGGAAACGACAACAACAAACACCATTTCCAATTATTGCGTTTTAGCAACCTTACTCGCGATGTCCTTTCCATACTCGTAGAAAGTGATCATCAGCGCACAGGCGACGGCTGATTTCACCACGCGCGGACCCACTCCCTTGAACAGTCCCGGAATGCCCTCCTCCTACACCTCACTTCCCTTTTCAGCGAATCACCTTGTACACCGTCCTCATGATGCCGAAGGAAGGCAGTGCCTTTCCAGAGCGCACCTGCTGCTGCGTCTTCACGACGTCGAACGGATTCACGAGGAAGGAAGCCAGCGCTCCCGCCGTCGCGCCGCAAATGAAACTCTTCGCGGGACGCGGGAGATCCGTCTTCTTCACGACCGATCGCGTCTGTTCGAGTCTGCGTGTTACCGAAAGCAGCTTCCGTCACATCAGCCAGTGAAGAGCGGAGAAGGAGATGTCGCGGAGCAGATTCGTGTACACGCCCTTCCAGAGATAGAGCACGCCGTGAATACGTGCCTCGCCACCCACGCGCTTGATCGCGCCGATGAGGCCGCCGGGCATTCTAGGATGAAGAGCAAGGAGCAATCTCACCTCGCTTGCGCCTGCGTCTTGAGGAACTCCAGTGGCTCCACGCAGACCACAGCCAGTGCGCGAGCGAGACCACCGCTAATGGCAGGCACCATCCAAGACACCCTAATCATCAGCAATGAATCGGAAACTGACCAATGGTTCGTGAAATAGGGCTCCAGTCTCCACTTGATTCCGTCGTACGAGGAGTAATACAAGACGGAGTTGGGAATGGCGATCATCAGGGTCGGAACGAGTCCGCTGTAGAACGCGCCGATGCCCTATCCGTGATCGGCTGCAAACGCGACTACGCCCTCCACCCAGATGTTCTTCGTTGCCGCAAAAGTACGCTTGAACAGCTTTGGGACGTGCTTCATCGTCTTGCACTGGTCCTAGTCGTCAGAAAGGAACAGCGCAACCACGTTAATGACCTGCTTGCGTTCCTTGAAGGTGAACTCCGCCTATTCCTGATCTCCATTACATAGAGAATACTTGGATGTACGTTTTCACCACATCGAAGGGAGTTACGATCGTTTTCGTGATCAGCGCACTCGTTCCCGAGGACACCATGCGCTGCGCGATTGTCGCCTTCTTCTTGTTCTCTGGCATCGATTGAATGAAAGGGATGGAGAGAAGACTGGTTGTGTTCTCCAAACAGATGACACCAAATGAACTCTAATCAACTGTGACTGCGACTCCGGTGACTGTGATGACTCCTGTGGCTTCTGTGACGATGCCGGTTGCGTGAATGGCGGTCTCGCTCCCTCGATGAAGACGAGCTGCGGTCCGAATAGCCGATATAGGGTCTACATTGAACACACGACGCGAAAATACTCCTTGTAGTGGGGATCGTCGGCCTCCTCAATCGCCTCGTCAAACCGCTTCCGTATGATACAAATGTGCTCGCATTTCCTGTACGCCACCAAAAAGGCGTCCTTCTGCTGCGGAGTCAATTGGACCAGATAGTCGTGCAACCGCGTTTTCTGTTCTGTGGGCGAGCACTGCAGAATGCTGTAGGCGATCTTCTCGTTCTCCAACGCGGCAGCATCGTCCCCTCGCGTCAGCCGTCTCTGGCTCGATTCCAAGGAATCTGCTCCCGTCATCAGCCGAATGCACACCTTTTGACCCATTATACTCGCTCCATCACGCTCCAGCGCCTTCAGAGCGCTCTCTCTGTCCTTGTATGTCACAATCGCTCCCTACAAGGTAAAGCATCGACGCAAAACCCACTCCCATCTCGGTACTCAGTCGCACGTTATCAATGTCCCCAATCTCTTCAAACGCCTCTCGTATCGTGTTTGCACTACAAATGACACTATCGGCAACGCTGGGACTTCAAATCGAGAGTGACGGGCGAGACGAGGAGCGATCTCGACTGTGCTATTCCGTGAGTGCAAACCGCCACAGCTACTCTCCGCATCCATCCTTCTATGAAGAGGATGTGGGGTCCCACACATTTCACTTCACGCGATCCTGTTTCGGTCAAAAGAACGGCGTCTATGGAGTTCTGTGACACATTCATTCGCGAGAAGCACATACAATACATCGTCGATGTGGGAAACGAGAGGGATACGCTCGCGGCCGTTGGCTTTCCGAAGACGCGCCTCATGCGTAGATCGCGACGGAGCACTTACGGATGAGCGGAGCCTATTGGGGACTGTGCGCGCTGGAAATACTGAATGCGGGAGAGGAGATGAACAAGGAGGAGTTGGTATCCTGGGTGCTGAAATGTCAAAACGAAGATGGCGGCTTTGGCGGCAATGTGAATCACGACTCAAATCTTGTGTACGCGCTGTTTCTCGTAATGAGCCGTAGATACACGCTGAGTGCGTTGCAGATCCTTGCCATCTGCGATAAACTCGAGTTTATCGATTCGGAGCGCGTAGCCCGTTTCATCACGGGATTGTACCTCCCTAACGGCTCTTTCATGACAGACAAGTACGGTGAGTTGGACCTTCGCTTCAACTACTGCGCCGTGCAGAGTATGGCGCTGTTGAAGAAGCTGGACCAGCTGGATTGCGACCAGATCGCCAGGTACATCTGCAGTTGCCAGAACATCGACGGCGGCTTTGGCTCCATTCCGGGAAGCGAGAGCCACTCGGGAATGGTGTTCTGCGCCATGGGCGCCTTAGCCATCCTGAACCGAGTGGATATGTGCAACACGGAGAAGCTGGGTGGGGAATCGTGGGCGAGCGTAATGAGTAGCGGCGTGGCTGGACTACCGCCAGGTGGATAGCGGCGGCTTGAACGGTCGTCCGGAGAAGCAGTGCGATTTGTGCTACTCGTGGTGGTCGTTGTCCTCCATGATGATCATCAGTATGGATTGGTTGTGGTGGACTGATTGGCAGAGCACGTTCACCTCAGCAAGGAGGGGTTGGTCGATTTCATCATGCACTGCCAGGATCCGCGCGGCGGCATGAGCGACCGTCCCATGGATGAGCGCGACTTGTATCATACGTACTTCGGTATCTGCGGCTTGATTATGCTCGGCTACTTGGATGATCATCGTAGGGGTGGAGACAAGACTCAACCGTAGAAATTCCATCAACCCACATTGACCCCGCATACGCGCTGCCCGTTCCCGTGTTGAAACGAATGGGCTTACCCTACATAGACTACTAGTCGTTGTTTCTTGAAACAAGCACGCAAACCAACTATAAATAGTAGAGCTCGTTCCGGATCTCCTTCATTCTCTTGTTCATATCGGCAATCTGTCCATTCAACTCCGCGATCACCTCCTTTGAGTCGGGGCCGTTCGCCTTCTTCTCCTCTTTGATTTCCTCGTAGATCTGTTCAATGTCCCACTTCAGCACGCCCATCTCATTCTCCAGCTCCTTTCGCTTCGCCTCTCTCGTTTCCTCCTTCTCCCTCTGTTCGTTGTACGTGCGGATCGTCTTCTCGTCCAGCGTGAAGTGCTCGCGGATGACATCGCGCGTCAGCGGAATCACGATGGAGTTCAGCTCAGTCCCCTCCTCCCCCGATGATGCGCTTTTCTGTGAATACCCGTGCTTCGTCAAATAGGCATCCTTCGCAGAGAGAAGAGTCGATTGCAGTTCTGGCACGGAGCGCTGAAGAGACGCAAGGAGCGATGTGGAGAACGCGATGAACTCGTCGATACTCATGGCTCGATCCTCTCCGGCGAGCGCGCGAAGCGTCGGCTTCTTCATGTCCTTGATGGAGTCGTTCTACACCTAATCGTAGAGAAGCGCAATCACCAAATAGTCGCCGTTCACCAGACGCTGATAGCTCTCCGCAGGAACGGCTCCCTCCAGCACCTACACATCACATCCCAAAAGCGCTAGCACCATGCTCATGAACTCCACCGCGTCTTTGCGTCGCATTCCGTCCTCTATCCATCAGCGCAAGAGACAAGAAGCACCCTTCAACGCGTCCATCTCGGTAAATGCGTCCGCCAGCGTCTTCTTCAGATCATGCGGAATGGCCGACCGCTAGAAGTGAGCCAAGCGCGACAGATGGACATAGAGCGTGTAGGGCGAGTATGTGTTCATTGGGAACCATTTGTCGAGCATGCGCAGCAGCCACGGCGTGTGAATCAGATACTTCTCGTTCATGGACCGGCGAAAACGACGATCGGTGGCGTAGCTAAATACACAGTAGCAGACGGGGCCCGAGACGGCCAGCACCGCGATGAGTTTCATATTCGACTTCTTCTTCTCCTCCTTCGTCGCATCACTTGCAAAACGCCGAACGGACTGCAGGTTCACTCGCTTCAGGGGAGCAACGGATCGACGTAACAAGGACGACAGCATTACCACGATGTTTAGTGAGAAAAACGACGGAAAGCGATTGCGGAAATCGGCCCGATTTAGCTGATTCGCGAAGAACCCCAGATTTTTGTCACTCTCGATTCATTTTCAAATACTCCCTCGCAGGACGCTTCCTTATTCATGTCAAGCATAAGAGAGTAAACGAGCGTCGGCGTGATCAGAATTAGCATTCTTCCGGCTCCGGTGAACCAATACGTCCAGGAGAAACGGGTCGAGGCTCCGAAGGTGGTAGAAAAGAAGGTCTATAATATCCCTCCCTACGGCCAGCGAGCGAACTATGTTCCTCGTCGTCGTGAGGATTACGGCGACGGAGGCGCCTTTCCCGAAATTCACATCACACAGTACCCGCTAGACATGGGAAGGACCGAGACCACGGGCGACGCCAAGGTGGTGGCCGTGGCTACGGACGAAAACGGCATTCCCGACTACCAGAAGAACCTCCTTTCCCAGGGAAGGAGCAAGTCCCTCGTCATCCACTCAAAGATCACCGCGCTTGCCGGGTCGCAGGCGGAGGGTTCGTTTTCCGGTCCGGAGTGACGTGTAGAGGCGGAGCTCGCGCGACCGACGGAGGACCAGATCGTAGAGCTCACGCTCAAGACAAAGGAGGCCATGGAGAAGGTACAACCCCATCACAACCCGTCATGCGTAGAGAATCGGTCGCAAGATCGCCGGCAACCTTCCCGGCAAGATTCCGGAGGGCTGTCTTCCCGGCGAGGTGAAGCCGTCGCAATTCTTCAAGTGACCGCAATCCGCGCGCGTCATGCGTAGATACACGCCCGTCAACAGCCTCACGCACGAGGTCCTTCCCCAGCGCATGATCCGCATCGTGGAGGCGCCCAAGGACCCGCTGGACCCGCCGAACTACCGCCAGCACAAGATGCCCGCGGGCTTCGGCGACGCGCCCGTGCCCATCCTGCACTCGCCGCCACGCAAGGTGACGGTGCAGGACATGCAGGACTGGAAGATTCCGCCGTGCATCTCGAACTGGAAGAACGCGCGCGGGCTAACGATCCCGCTGGACAAGCGTCTCGCCGCTGACGGGCGCGGGCTGCAGCAGACGGTGGTGAACGACAACTTCGCGACGTTCGCGGAGGCGCTCCAGGCGGCGGAGAGCAAGATGAGAGAGGAGGTGGAGCTGCGCAACAGTATCATCCGCAAGCAGAAGGAGAAGGAGCGCCTGTCGCAGGAGGAGCTGATGCGTCAGCGCGCGGCGGAGATCCGCCAGCAGCGCGAGGACATGGAGAAGGCGCACGACGAACAGTAGCGGTGGAGGGAGCGAGTGACGTGTAGCGAGACGGCGGAGGAGCGCGCGGCGCGTCTGGAGCGCGAGAAGCAGCGTGAGGTGATGCGTCGTCAGCGCGAGCGCGACGCGCGGCTGAAGCGCGCGGGCAGGAGGACGCAGGAGGAGAGGGAGCGCGAGAGAGACATCAGCGAGAAGATCGCGCTGGGCCAGGCGGCGGTGGCTGCGTCGGCGGGCGCGACGTTCGATAGTCGTCTGTTTAACCAGAACGGCGGCATCTCGAGCGGCTTCGCTGCTGACGACGGTGCGTGCGGCGTGGAGGCGTGACGCGTAGAGTACAACGTGTATTCAAAGCCGCTGTTCCACGACAAGTCGGACAGCATCTACCACGCAAAGGAGGAGAACATGCTGAAGTACGTGGGCGACGACGCGGTGACGCAGATGGGCTCGCTGAACAAGTACGAGACGGAGGAGGAGAAGAAGATGTTCGAGGACGCGGACAAGGAGGATGCTGCGTACCGGAAAAGAGCGATGAAGCGCGGCGGTCCGTTAGAAGTAGGCGTGAGGGATGAGAGTGAGGTCGTAGTTTACAGATGGTGAGGTGAGCAAGAAGAAGCATTGTTCTGTTTGTTGGAAGAAAGAAGGGAATGGAGATGGTTCCAGTGAAGCAGGATGCGGCTTCGGAGGAGGAGGAGTGGGTCGCGCTGAAGCATCCCCAACGACAGGAGTACTTTATCTGTTTGTGAGGGGAATGGATCGTGCTCACGTTTCTTCCACATGAGGAGGAGTCGCGACTTGGCTTGCACCACGTCCTCAATCTCCATGAACCACATGGGACCCTCCGATGCGATGTCACTCACACTCTACGATGGAGGGGAGCGAGGGACACTACCATCGTGTCACTCAACGATGTGTAGCGAAGAGGAAGAGAGTGTCGTTTCCACGCCTCGTCATCTTCGTACACTGTGATGGCTTCGTCCGTGATCTCCACGAACCGAGAGACCCACTTCCTCTTCTCCCGGACGAAGCAGCGGGCGCACAGCACGCCATCACGGACAAACACGGAGGGTCTTCGGGTGACAGACACGAGTCACACTCACTCGCTTCCGACGCGAGGGTTCATATCCACTTCCATCGGAATCACGCGCTCCTCGTTCATGATTTCTCCGGGTTGCGAGGCTTCGTCGTCGTGAATGACCTCATAGAGCCGCGTGTAGTCTCGTCTAGGGTTCAGCTATCGGGTTTGGAGTACGATAGCAGAGCGTTCTCCAGCAGTTCACGAACACTCTCCACTTCGCCGCACTCAATCTTCATGAGCAGCGTGCCGAACTCCGCCTCGCTCAGGCCCGCCTCCTCCTTGACTCGATGGAGGAGGGATCGCGCGTAGTCGTCGATGACCTCAGTCCTTTCCTCCGTTAAGTCACCCGAGACTTCACGGATTTGCGTGATGTTGTTTGAGATAGAGCGAGTTCCCGTCAAATCACTTGAGTCGTCATGATCTCCTGACACCTCTCGAATGAAACTGTCATTTCGATTCACATAACCGGGATGAGGGAAGGACACCGCCGTGGACACAAACGTGGGGTGTTGACTGTACACGTTGTTTTCGTCAAAGGTGAACACATTTTCGGGGTTGTAGAGAGCGTTCACGGACTCCGCGCTCGACAACAGGAGGTCCTGGTTGGAGAAGCGATGGGTGGCAGCAACGAGCGACGAAGGACGAATGGGATCTACGGAACAAGAGGAGGGAGCGGAATACGGGGCGTGGGGTTGTGAAACTGATACGATGACGAGGGGACCTTGTGGAACACGGGGTTGTCTTTTCGACTATTTCTATCTTCCATCCTGTATAAAACAAAGATGCGAAATGGACTAAACACGACGAGCTAAAACACGACACCTCAATTCGCAGTCTTTCCGAACAGGGAGGAGAAGAGCTGCTGCACATCAATATTCGGAGTGGGGTACTTCTCCGGCGTACAGAAGTTCTGCAACTTGGGATGAACCTACGCTCAATCCACTCTCCCACGCGTACGTTGTAGATTAGGTGTCTGCCCTTGCTCGCCTTTCGCTGGATCTCCTTCTTCTTCGTGGAACGCTGACGAATCACCTTCGCGTTCTGGTTCATCGCGAGGGAGGCGTACTGGTTGAGCAGACTGTTGTAGAACTCCTGGTCGTCGTACACGCTGCTGTTGCGGCGCTGACCGTCGTCATCCGCGGGAATGTCCTCGCCCAGGATCTAACGGCATGAAGTGAGAGTATAGGCATAAACCTGATAATCGCCACGCAGCACGGTGCTACGCTTGTGCCAGCGCACGTCGTCCTCCATGATGTTGTCCACCTGCTCGAAGAGGCTCTTGTTCAGCGCGTTCAGTTTGAGCGTCTTTCCGGATTGCACTTGCACACGCTTGTCCCAGTGCGCGGCCGTTTCCTCCTCCCAGTTGCGTTTGCGCTGGATCACCTCCTTCACGCAGCCAAACAGCGCATTTCCGTCCGTTTCCTTGATTCCCGACTCCACCTTCCGAAGAGCGGAAGAAGTCGAAGCATCCTTATACAGCGTGGGAATTTTGTCTCCCAGCGCAAAGTCCACGCCCAACAGAGAGTGTGTCATGGCGGATACACCTGCGCGTCACTCATCACCCACACACCCACCCGTGGACAGTTCATTTATCTTGGTACTGACCTTTTCGTTGCGCTTCACAAATTCGTCATGAAGCGTGCCCTAGAAATCAAACAACCACTCCAAAACCGGACCTGAGGGAGACGGTTGGCCAGCACGAGCAGACTCTGCATCTTCACGCGCAGCTCCACCAACTCGTCGATCAAACGCTTTTGCTTCTGGGCAAGCTCGGCACGCTGCTTCGTTCGCTCCGTCGACTTGGCGTTCATAAGCTGCAGTCCGCTCTCTTCGTTATCGCTCATGGTAGACGTCAGGAAAGCAATGATTGGCGAGCGTTGGCGTGGAGTGGCGACGATTCAAACGGTTGGGATGCCAACCCGGAAATCGCCCCGATTTCGTCACTTCATGAAAGAGCAATCTCGCCAAATACTAGGATTCTTCTAGTGATCGTATTGCTGTAGTACCACCCTTGCATTCTACACCCAATGGCACCATCTACTACGAAAACAAAGAAAGTGGAGAAGGAAGAGGACAGCGGCATCATGAAGCCCATTAGTTATGCGGAGGCGGACTTGAGCTGCAAGGACGAGACGGACGACGCCTTTTCTCCCGTGCTGCGTTACTCCATTCTGGGAATCATCTGTCTGGTCTCCTTCCTGATTCGTCTCTTTGCCGTCGTGCGCTACGAGTCCGTACGCGACGATTGGACGCTTTCACGCGTAGGTGATTCACGAGTACGATCCCTGGTTCAACTACCGTGCCACCAAGTTCCTGTCCTGGTCCGGACCCTACGAGTTCCTCAACTGGATGGACGATCGCTCTTGGTACCCCCTCGGACGAATTGTCGGCGGCACGGCGTACCCCGGCATGATGGGAACGTCGTACATGTTCCACAAGATCCTGAACATGCTCCACTTCACGATTCAGGTGCGTAACATGTGCGTTTTCATTTCGCCCATTTTTGCTGCGGCGACGGCCATCGCCTCCTACCTGCTGACCTACGAGGTGGTCTCGTTCCTCGTCCCCTCACGCGTAGGCTACGCGCAGAACGAACACCGCGCTTCTGGCTTCCGCTTTTGTGGGTTTGGTTCCGTCGTACATTTCTCGCTCCGTCGCGGGCAGCTACGATTACGAGGCCACGTCCATCTTCGCCATGCTCTTCACGTTCTACTTGTGGGTGAAGGTGGACATCGCGCATTGCCATCACGCGTAGTCGGTGAACACGGGCTCGCTCCTCATCTCGGCGTGCTGCGCGCTCAGCTACTTCTACATGGTGTCGTCGTGGGGCGGTTACGTCTTCATCATCAATCTCATCCCCATCTACGTCGTGGTGATGGTGTTCGTCCGTACGCCTCTCCCTCTCCTCTCACCCACAGGCCGATATTCCCACCGTCTCTACATCGCGTACACCACCTTCTACATCCTCGGGTCCATCCTCGCGATGCAGGTGCCTTTCGTCGGCTTCAACGTCGTGAAGCAGGCTGAGTGCATTCTCTCCCACGGCGTCTTCATCGGCCTGCAATGTGCGCGCTCTCGTCCTCCATCACCCGTAGGCTACGCGCTGCTCGTATTCGCATACGGCTCGCTCCCCACCAAATACTACCGCCACCTCCTCACCTTCATCTTCAGCTTCGTGGTCGTGGTGGTGATCCTTCTCGTGCTCATTCAAGTGCTCGGGTAGTCCTCCTCGCACGCCCTCACACCTAGTATCACGCGCTGGACCGGTCGTTCGCTCACGCTCCTCGACCCCACCTACGCCACCAAGTACATCCCCATCATCGCCTCCGTCAGCGAGCACCAGCCCACCACCTGGACCACCTTCTTCCTCGACCTCCAGATCATCGTCCCGCTGGCGCCCGTCGGCATCTACCTCCTCTTCAAGGAGATGAGCGACGGCAACATCTTCCTCATCCTCTACGGCACCGTCGCCTGGTACTTCGCCGGCATCATGATCCGTCTCATGCTCACGCTCGCGCCCATCGCGTGCATCCTCGCCGCTCAGGGATTCTCCGCCATTCTCCGCCGCTTCATGGCCTATCTCCGGTACAGCGGCGAGGAGGTCGAGGTGCAGAACGAGAAGAAGAGTGGCCCCACGGTTTCGAGCTCACGCGTAGAGGTGCCCTCCATCGCCATGCCCTCCGTGGTGTCGGTGCTGTTCGTAATCTACGCGATGTTCGTCTTCTACACCATGCACTGCGTGTTCATCTCCTCCGAAGCCTACTCCTCTCCCTCCATCGTCATCGGTACGCCTTCTCGCCCTCTCTCACATAGCCTCCTCCAACCGCGACGGCTCGCGCACCATCCTGGATGACTACCGCGAGGCGTATTACTGGATGCGTATGAACACCGACGAGCACGCCAAGTTCATGTCGTGGTGGGACTACGGCTATCAGATGGCGGGTATGGGTAACCGCACGGTGATCGTGGACAACAACACGTGGAACAACACGCACATCGCCACCGTGGGCCGCGTAGGCGTCGCTCGCGCTCTCTCACCTCCAGGCATTTGCGAGCAGCGAGGAGAAGGCATATCCGATCATCCGCTCGCTGGACGTGGACTATGTGCTGGTGATCTTCGGCGGCTTCATCGGCTACAGCGGCGACGACATCAACAAGTTCTTGTGGATGATCCGCATCGCCTCGGGCGTGTACCCGGACGACGTGCAGGAGGCCAACTTCTTCAACGCGGGTCAGGTGGGCGCGGGTGGCTGACATGACGCGTAGTACCGCATCGACGAGGAGGCGACGCCCACGATGCGCAACAGTCTGATGTACCGTCTCTCCTACTACCGCTTCGGCGAGGTGCGTCTCAGCTACACGCAGCCGGCGGGCTATGATGTGAACCGTCGCGCCGTGGTGGGTGTGGGGTCTGGCGTCGTGTCGTGAGGCGTAGGAGAAGAACATCCACCTGAAGTACTTCGAGGAGGCGTTCACGTCGGAGCACTGGATCGTGCGTATCTACCGCGTGAAGCCGCAGGCGCAGACGCAGCCCACCGCCTCCTACACGGCGAAGCTGAACCGCTCGATGCGCGACGGACCGGCGGAGGAGGCGTACCGTTTCATCGGCTGCACGCGAAGCGAGAGCGCCTTCTCGTCGGACAAGGTGTACGCCGGCGGCGCGACGGGCGCGTCGTTCCTGATGGCGAAGGAGCACGCGTCGGCGAACAAGAAGACGTACTTCGCGGTGGCGCGCTACGGCAACGACGGTCACGTGTTCGCGTTCAACAGGCTGGTGAAGGGCGTGGAGAACATCGACGAGGGCTGCAAGAGACCGTGCGAGGACGACAACGAGAAGCCGTGCGGCTGCGTGGACAACACGTGCACTGGAGGTGACGGAGGAGGCGGGGAGTGAGTTGTAGAGCTTCCCGAGGGCGAGGAGTTCAATCGTCGTTGGGCGGTGTACGAGTTGATCAAGGACGTGAAGGGCGGTCGCCGAGCGAAGAAGTCTCGCTATGCGAAGTGATTTGTGTAATGTGGTTTGTTTTGTTTGTTGCGTGAGACGTTTTCCTTGTCTGTGCTATGCGTTCTCCTTTCTCGTGCATTCTCGTTCGACAACACCTCATTCACTATCTATTTCACCTCTGAGTATGAATCCTGAGAACACGCGCATTGGTTTTATCGGCATCGGCGTGATGGGAAAGTCCATGTGCCGCAACATGATGAAGAAGGGATACAAGGCCACCATCGTCCGATTTGGTTCCTCACCTCACCTCTAGTACAACAGAACGGCTGAGAAGTGCCAGGAATTGGCTGCTGAGGGCGCCACGGTCGCGAACACTCCCAAGGAGGTGGCTGCGCAATCCGATATCGTGTTTACCATCGTCGGGTATGTTTATGGCATTGTGTGGACGGTAGATTCCCCCAGGACGTCCGCGAGGTGTATTTCGGCGAGCAGGGCATTCTTGCTGGAATGAAGGTACGGGTGGATGTACAGAGTGATCTCTAGGAAGGCGGCATTGTCGTGGATATGACCACCAGCCAGCCGTCTCTGGCTGTGGAGATCTACGAGGCTGGAAAGAAGAAGGGCATTGCTTCGTTGGACGCACCAGGTAGAGGCGAAGTGGGTGTATGATACGCAGTGTCGGGCGGTGATGTGGGTGCTCGTGACGCGAAGCTTAGCATCATGGTTGGAGGCGACAAGGAGGTTTTCGAGAAGATGACTCCTCTCTTCCAGGTATTTTGTGTGGATAGCGAGTGATCTCCAGTGCATGGGCACGAACCTGAAGTACATGGGAAAGGCGGGTTGCGGACAGCACACGAAGATGTGTAACCAGATTCTGATCGCCACCAACATGGTACAAGTCTGTATTCCGTTGTGATGTAGATTGGCGTGTGCGAGAGTCTGATCTACGGCTACAAGGCGGGTCTGAATCTCGACGAGGTGATTGCTGCTGTGGGTGCTGGCGCTGCTGGCTCGTGGAGCATCAACAATCTGGGACCTCGCATGGTGGTTCGCAACTTCAATCCCGGCTTCTTCGTGGAGCACTTCATCAAGGACATGGGCATTGCGTTGGATGAGGCGAAGCGAATGAATCTCTCTCTCCCGGGTCTGGCTCTCGCGAACCAGCTCTACATTGCTGTGAAGGCGCAGGGTCATGGCAAGCTGGGAACGCAGTCTCTGCTTCTTGCTCTGGAGCAGATGAACGGAATGGAGGAAGGCATTTCTGTTTGCAAGAAGGATTAGTTTTGTTTGTTGACGATGCGTTTGGAGATGAAAGCGGGGACGGAAAGGAGCGAAGGCGCATGGAAGAATAATCATGTCCACAACGGCGATTCGACGAATTAATGCTGTACGGAATGCGAGCTTGCTGTTCATGCAATAGGATATTCGAGAACTGCGCTTGGAGAAGAATCCCATGATTCACGCGGTTCCGCTGGATGTACATGTGCACATTGCGTTTAACGACAAGGATAACATATTTGAGTGGCATTTTACAATTCACGGAACTCCCAATTCCGATTACGAAGGAGGCATCTATCATGGCCGCATTTTGCTGCCTCCAGAGTGGCCTATGAAGCCCCCACAAATCATATTCACGACTGTAACGGGTTTGGTTACGTCGGGTGACGAATAGACGAACGGACGCTTCGAGGTGAATACGCCCATTTGTCTGAGCTTCACGTCCTTCCATCCTGAGGAATGGCAGCCGTCTTGGGGCAGTTCGTTTCGAGTGTCTGTTTGAAGTGTAGTTCGCACGATTCTGGAAGCCATTATCAGCTTTTTCCCGGTGGAGTCGGAGGGTTCCGTGGGATCCATCGTCTGCTCGAGTGAGATGCGAAAGCGTTTTGCGAAGGAGGTTGGTAGTGGTGTTGTGGGATGAGGTTCAGAGTCGCAGCTACGTGTGTCCAGTGTGTGGTCCCATAAAGGATATCATTCCTCCATTGACGAAGGAAGAGGTGCAGAAGTATTATACGTCTCCAGTGACACCGGCGGAGGAGTCTGCGAAGTGTGAGTGCGAAGATCATGAAGAGAAGTGTGAGTGCGAGGAGGGTCGTGAAGGGAAGTGTGAATGTGAAGAGGGTTGTGAAGAGATGAGCGAGTGTGATGATGGAGAGTTTAAGGAGGAGAAGTTAGAGAGTCATTCTGAAGAGAAGCATGAAGAGAACACTGAAGAGAAGCATGAAGAGAAGCATGAAGAAAACAATGAAGAGAAGCATGAAGAAGAACCCACTGCCGAATCTGCTTCCGACGACGAGGCGCGAATGGAGCAGATGAAGAAGATCTTCAGCTACAAGGACGAGAACAAGGGATTGTTATTCTATCGCTACCGCACGCCAGACAACAAGCGAATCTCTCGCATCGCTCTGAACTCGGAGGACACGGAATCAGATCGCATGAAGCAGCCCCTGTTGCCTCCGGAGTTCTTCGACGGAGTCCTTCCTCCGGACATAAAGAAGACGGACGAGATGGTCGCGTTGCAGAATAGGGTACGGGAAGAAAAGGGAATTCCTCCGTTCATTCCGATTTACGTGCCGGTTGTTGTGCCCGTGGTTCAGGAGCCTGCGAAACAGGAGGTGGTTGAGAAGAAACGTTGTAGCTGGGGTAGGGGTTTATGAGTAGAGAGCTTGTGGTTGAAGTTGATCCGAATTGGCGTTACGGTCTTCATTGCTCTGTCCTATTTGTTGGTTTTGTACTTTGAGTTTATGGAGTATTTGTGTTTGTTGGAAAGAGGAGTTGATAAAGTGATTAGTGTTTGTCTTTCTTATCCTTCTTATCCTTCTTCTCTTTCTCCTTCTTCTCTTTCTTGTCCTTCTTGTCCTTCTTCTCACCCTTCTCCTTCTTCTCACCCTTCTCCTTCTTCTTCTCTTCTTTCCTCTTCTTCTTCTCTTCTTTCTTCTTCTTCTTCTCCTCCTTCTCCTTCCTCTCCTTCTCTTCCTTCTCCTTCCTCTTCTACATCTAAATCCACTACCAAACAACGACTTGCTCACGCATTTCCTCCTCACGTTTCTTCTGCTCCTGAATCTGCTTGTTGCGCACCTCCTCCAACACGGACCACACCTTCTCCACCGTATTGCCAGGGAGATGGCAACAATTCTGAACAAAGTTGATGAACTTCGCCTTCTTACGAGGAACGTTATCCATCGACATCAGCTTCTCAAACGGTCCCTTCAGAGTCGGGTCGGTGTTCTTTGAGACCGCTTCATCGAGCAGACGCATCCATTCCAGCTGGGGATTCTCTCGCTTCTTTGCGTCACAATGCCAACAAAAGGGAACCTACCTTTGCACTGTTATAGAGCTTTCCCTGATACTTCTCTTCTTCCGTAATGCACGTGTTGTGGTTCTGCGCAGCGGACAACGAGAAGTCCTTTCCGCAATCCACACACGAAAAGGAATTGGAACCACAGCGATGGGAATGCTCCTCCACCTTGCACTTCCGAATTGTCTCCTGACAGCGATTGCAAACAAAGTACACCATCCTTCAATTTCCTAGTGCTCCCTTTTCGGGCTTTCCAAAATAGTCCCTATTCCTGGAATCCCGTCATTCACGCGTTCTCCTTAGAAAATGCTTCAACGAAGCTCTGTTCTCCTCCTCCTACTCTCCCTGAGTGCAGGGTTCCTGTTTCCCGGGAATGAGGTCTCAAGGGAGATGACCGTGCGATATCGTATTTCCCATCACGCATAGCTCGGAAGGCGTCAGAACAAAACGATATGCATTGGCGCTCAGACATCGCCATTCAAACTGTGGTCCTATGAGCGAATTCACTTCTCAAGCAACTGGGGTCGTCCTCATTATTCCGTGTACAGTCCGGACTCCTCCTTTCTGCAGTTCGTGCCCCACATCGTGGGGTATCCTGTATTGTACTCCTTTTCTTCTGCTCTAACGATGTAGAGACTCCGTATTATCAGATGCCCGTCTATTTGACCACTATCCGAGTGATGAGACGGACGACAGCTTCTTCCTCTCTCCCTTTTCCAAGACGTGCATCACCCTTTCGAATCCCTATTCCAGCTCGGAGTACCCGATGAGTGTTGCGGCCACGGTGAAATCAGAGCTATCCCTTCTGTATCCTATTCTCTTTACCATTAGTTGTCTTTTCTTCGTGTATGCTCGGATGTTGGCATCGTAACCTCCCTTCACTCCATAGTCTCTGCACATCCCAATCCTTCTATTACGCCCTCGGAATGGTGCTCTCCCCGTTCCTGTCGCTGCACTACCTCCTATACAAGTTGCTGGGTTCCATAATCGCTGTTCAGTGGCTCTTCAAGATCATCAACACATTTCTCCTCTTCTCCTCGATTCACCTCATTCTTCGTCACCAAACCTATTTGGCCCTCCTGCACCTCATCATCCACCACCCCTTTGCGTTCGTCCTGTACTCCATTCTCTGCTTCTCGTTCTCATTCTACTCCATCTCGCAACACATCGGAGCGTGGAGAAAGAGGGACATTCAAATCATGTACACCGCCATCCGTCTTGTGAGCATGCTCGTGATGGTGAACGCCACCACCTCGATTCGTGTGTCATTGCTGACGGCGGTGGTGCTGGCGATCCTCGGGTTTGTGACGCAGAAGCTGAAGCTGAGACACTTCGTTCAGGAGTGGCGTATCATTCAAGACTTCTTTTCTTCTCGAAAGCACGGTTGCCAGGTGAACATGGGCGTGATCGACATGGCGCGCAGTGAGCTGATGACGGTGAAATCCCTCTTGCGCGTGGTAGTGGTGAAGTGAAGGAGTGACTGTTAGAACCCACAACTCGCCTCGCGTGTGGAGTCGCGGTACATGTCGCAGTACGTGTCCTTCGTGAATAGGGACGAGTTGGTGATGGTACGGACGAGGTGTCGTGGATTAGGAGTAGCCTGATTCTTCGTTCCTGACGTACATCGAGTCGCTTCTGGAGAATCCGATGCCTCGCTATTCGAGTAACACGCCGGCGAATGAGACTTCGACGATGCTGCTGGACGAAGCGGAGGAGGACCTTCCGTTCTTCACCACGCCAGCCGTTCAGTTGCCCTCTCTGCTGGAGTGGTGGAGGTCTGTGGTGTCTCCTTCGGCCTCTGTGTCTGAGAGTGCTCAGGCTGGTGAGAAGCGTCCGATGTTGGATGTGGGACTGCCCGCGCAGCCTGTTTCGGCGATACAGTCTGTTCCTTCGTATCCAGCGTCGCAACCCATTCCAACAACGCAATCTCTTTCATCGTATCCAGTAACGCAACCTCTTTCATCGTATCCAACAATGCAACCTCTTTCATCGTATCCAGCGTCGCAACACCTTCCAACAACGCAACCCCTTCCATCGTCATACGCAACAACGCAACCCATCCTCCCAGACAACATTGACGTGAACCCCTCCAATCCACCCTTTTCTCCCATACGCCTCACAGGACCGCAGTATCAACCTCCAAATCCGCGCTACGATCCCAATGCTTCCTTTGAAGAGAAGCTGAACAACCCGTACTACAGAGAGTTTGGAAGGCCGTCGTACCCGCGAGACGGATACCTCAACACCTACGACACCGCAGCTATTCGTCGCCGCTTTTGATCCCTTTGTTCAACAAACAACCGCTATAACTCAAGCTTGATAAACCCACGCTCTCCATCTCTGCTTAGAAGTAAAGCTTCTTAAAGAGATAAGCCACACCAGCCTTGGTTCTCTCCTTCTCGTTCTTATCCTGGTGCAGGTAACTAACTGTAATACGCACGACACACTGACTACGATTCCTGGAACATCTTGGCAATAGCCTTCAGCGCGGCCTTCTTATCAGCAACGGGAGCGTTAGCCTTGGGCAGGTTGTCGAACTTGAACTCGACGTTGTAACTACATGTCATAATTCACACTACGGGACAAACCGAGTAGGCATGAAGTGCTGGAGGTTAATCACCTTGGTAAACACTCTCATGGAGGTTCTCTTCTCAATGGTCTTCTCGTCCATCGCTCTGGTCACCTTGCGGGGAGCAGATTCCACACCAACGACGACAGCGTAAGGGAACTTGTAGCCACTAGTAGCCTCCTCGCTCACCTTCACGACGACAGCCTTCTTTCCGGCGTACTTTCCAGCAGTGATAACAACGACCTTTCCGGGCTTGATGCACTTGACCATCTACGCGTGATTAGAGCAGCGGCAAAGAAAACGAAGTACAGTATTGGAATGAAACTTGAGTCGATAACTGATGAGATATTCCAACACAGCATTCTCAAGGACAAGCAACCCTCTTGTGAGGCCCCTTCTCTCCTTCATCCATGCTCACGAGAGAGTTTGTTATGCTCGGAATTCGATTGTGAGTGGAAAATCGGGAGTGTTAGTGTTGTGAATGGATTGATGAGGATGAGATAGGCAGAGAAAAGCGGAAGGGAGTCAATCCCACTCGAGCCACTCCGAAACGCTGCAGTGGGATACAGCAGCTGTGAAGACAGAATTGCACACATCGATAACCTCTATGGACTCCATCATTCCCACGAATGCTCCATACGCTCCCCTCTCACACATCCATCACGCCACAACTATCCCATCACGCCATCACGCCCATCCCAACATCATACCAATTCCATAAGCCCTCATCCAATTCATACCCACAAACACTATCGACAATTCGATCAAGGGGTCAACCATTCATTCCCTTCCAATACTCAAGAATCGTTACCATTTGCCATCATGAGTGAAGAAGTGAGTCCATTTGCGATTGTGTGAAGCAGTATGATGCTAACTGCGTGGTTGCGTGTTGTGGTAGCGTGTTTGTGTGTGTAGTGAGTTGATGGTGATGTATTGTGTGTGAATGGACGGTAACAGTGTGTTAGAATCAGAATGTTGAAATGGACGCTGAGCAGAAGAAGAAGAGAACGTTCAAGAAGTTCACATACCGTGGAGTGGATTTGGACAAGTTGTTGGATATGTCTCCTAAGGATTTGATGGAATTGGTTGATGTAAGTATTGTTGGGTGGTTTGTTGTTGAGTGAGTACTGATGTATGTGTAGGCTCGTGCTCGTCGCCGATTCCGTCGTGGTCTGAAGAGAAAGCCTCAGGCGTTGATCAAGAGACTGCGTAAGGCTGTTTGTGTTTAAGTAGTCGTTGTTAAGAGATAGAAGGCTGAGACTCCTGAGAACGAGCGTCCGAACCCTGTGAAGACTCACCTGCGTAACATGATCGTGGTTCCTGAGATGATTGGTTCTGTTGTTGGTGTGTACAACGGTCGCAACTTCAACAACGTTGAAATCAAGGCTGAGATGATCGGTCACTATTTGGGTGAGTTCTCGTTGACGTACCAGCCTGTGAAGCACAACCGTCCTGGTATTGGTGCTACTCACTCTTCGAAGTTCATTCCTCTGAAGTAAGGATGAATATGATGCGTTGGTAATTGGTATCTCTTCTTTGTTTTGAGAGTTGTATTTGAATCGATTCACAGTTCATGTTCTCCTTCTGGCCAAAGCATCTATTCATCACCCCTTCCTCTACAATAGAATCCATTCACTCATCCCCTTCACTCCCTTTGTGTTGGGATTGCCCCCATTTTCCACCCATTGGAACACTGAAACAGACCAATTCCCCTCTTTTCCATTTTTCAGAAACCGAGAAAGCGAGAGGAATGAGCATTCGAAAGGAAGACATTGATATCGATAATCCGTTTAACAACTTCAAGTGCGGAATTGCGTTGTGTTCATGTTGTCTTTAGACTGTTCTGGAGCGCTGGAAAGGAGAATTGGAAGCGAAAGGAGCACATTGCGCGATTAACGGCCTTCTACTCAAAGTACCACCCTGCTAAGGTAGTGTTTATCGCGTTTGGTGTAATCGTAGCTAAACACGATAGCGTCGTTGCTGGACAAGTACGAGGGCTCTGAACTTACGATGTACAATAACATATTGAAGAAGTATGGTGTGGATGCCCTTTCTCCGAGTGAGCGTACGCCATTTCGCACTTCCTTGATTTAACAGGAACGAAACTGGAGAACACATTCATCCTGACGGAGTACTACAAGATTCACAACCCCGACAAGATGGAGGGTGTGCTTTTGACTGCCGTTTAATCTCTAAGATGTGGAGAAGCTCGTCAAGAAGTACGAGGACGATCCGGAAGTGATGTTCGCCAAGATGACAAAGAAGTATGGAGTCGACCCCCGCATTGAGATTCCCGTTCACTTCCTTCTCCGTATTGACTGTAGGTGCCCAAGGTGGAGTTTTCTCCACAGCCGGAACAGCCACAACCCGCAAAGCAGGAAAAGGAAGAGGACTCGGACAGTTCGTACTATTCGTATTCGTACTCGGACGAGGAGAGTCACAACGTGATAAGAGAGGCTGCGGCTGCGCGAAAGACGCCATCATCGGAATCGAACATCTTCTCCAGTCTGTTGAAGTCCTCCAAGAAGCTCTTCGACGAGCTCAGCAGTGCGGGCGTGAAGAGCGAGAGCGCGCCGGCGGAGAAGAAGGTGATCCCGTCGCAGATGGTGGTGGGCGACGCGTTTGTGACGAAGGACAAGGAGACGCAGAAGACGATCCGACAGACCAACGCCAAGGACATCGTAGACAGTGTGGAGAAGGTGGACAACCACCTCACACTCCTTGTGGGAATGATGCAGGAGGAGGTGGCGGTGGAGGCGGTGCGTGAGGCATAGGACTCGCTGTGGAAGTCGCTGCAGACGGTCGCCACCGTGGACCAGGCTGCGATCGCCGCGTCGTACCAGTGGGGAATGGGTGAGCGTGTGACGGCGTAGGTCGCGACTGAACGCGCTGGTGGAGAGAGTGCGCGCCATCGAGCTGATGATCACGAACAAGGAGGAGGAGATGGAGAGAGAGGCGCTGAAGGAGTGGAAGACGGAGAAAGTGGGGGTTATTACTGGGACTGAGGCATAGAACCGAAAGCTGGACTTGTTGCAGGGAGTGTATGACCAGCAGGTCGCTACCAAGAAGGAGGAGTTGGAGGAATTGAAGTGTGTGCGGTGTTTCGCTGTGAGGTGTAGGAATAGCGCAGAGCAGCAGCAACCGAAGGAGCCGAGTCAGCCTTCCATTCCCGTGAGCATGCAGGATTTGAGTGATGATGATGATTTGTGGTGTGTTTCTTTTCACATTCTTGTGTAGTTGCGTCTCCTATTCGGTGTTGAAATGGGTAGTTGCTTTATATTGCGTGATGAGTACTCAAGCAACATCAATGCTCGTCCTCATCCCACACACAGTCGGATATCACTGTAGAGTGCGCTAGTATGCGGATAGGGAGAAAGAGAAACAAAAGTGGACTCGGAAACCCGGCGAAGTCGGCGAAGTCGGCGGAATTCGGCGGAAGTCCACGAAAAACGAGTGGAAACTCGGGAACATCTCCAGATTCCTAAGTCCACTCTTGGACAATTCAGTCTCATGTGATACGCACGCTCCTTTAACAAGCATGACGGACGATTGAGAGTACTCAAGCACGGGTGGTGGGGTGATCTCACGAAGGGCGTTTTTAATGCACCGAAGATGACGTATTAACTCCAGCTTGTCCTCTTTCTCCATGGTATGGAAGTGTTTGCGACCACAGTAAGCTTCCTGGATATGATGGTCAATGATGGCATTATTCTGCCTGTCGGTGAAGTGAGAAGCCTCATCATCAGTTAAAAACGACCATCAGTTGTACTGCGCAGTTCTATGGCATCATTACGGATCATCTCGATGTGGCCCTCGAACTCTTTTCTTGGAATGCGGCGAAGCGCGTTGACTTCCTGTGGTGGAGGCGCTTCTAGCACGACTCTCTGGAACGAATCTGAACGCATTGCGTCTGCATTCAAATTATCCCCGTCAAGGACACAATCTCTCATAGCTCCTAGGATTATCCTCCTTTCGCTGTAGTAGTCCTTGAGTAAGTGGACAATCCAATCTGCAGGGTTGTTGGTTTCTATTGATTATGATATGCAGTACAAGCAATACGATCGATGTCACCTTTCTGGCATTCCAGGCTAGACTGGGACGATTGTCATAAAGCGTCTTAGCAGTCATTCTATAATGCTTCTCCTTGATGGCTTTTCTATTATAGTCTACACTATGGACGGTTTTGTAAGTGATTCCGTTTCACGTGCAATGTCTTATCATCAACCATCTACTCAGAAGCATGTTCTCTATTTCGTTCTCTTCCCGTTGTTCAGTCATCCTATCTGTGTTTGTTTGAAATCAGGTACCCATTGAATAACCCTAACCGTTCTGTTCAGATCAGTTCATAGATTGTGCTTCACGACTTGTTAAACCACACTTGCAACTCAACAAACACCCCATTCACTCTTCCTAAACTCCTCAACACACTCCGC
>ERZ1106948.261-NODE-261-length-26511-cov-35.139099_pt1 | contig 26511 bp, 24 predicted proteins | sample MGYA00403673_ERZ1106948 | MGnify/ENA primary metagenome ERZ1106948 (study PRJEB35170, sample SAMEA104062409) | human gut metagenome | biome: human gut; feature: human-associated habitat; material: faeces | place: Denmark | collected 2012-05-07 ...
TGCTGTACTGGCTCTTGTAAGCCTTCACCTCCCAGTTCCAATTGAAACGGCACTGCTCCACCACCTCAACATCATAGTATAGATAACCCTGACCATATTCACCACTGCACATGTCCGGATAAACCACCTCCTTTGTCTGGTCGGTGTTCACAGAAACTGTCACGCCAGTCTCCGCTCCGCAAGCACCAGCGAGATCAGAAGCAAAGTACTCCGCATCGCACTTCTCGTACTTGTCGTTGTCGCGAAGGTCGTTGTCACACACCTTAGTCTCGCGCACCTTGCTGAGGATGGGCGTGTCCTGCTTGAGGAGCACGCGGTCCTCCTTCTCCATCTCGAAATCGTTATTGAAAACAAACATCGTAAAGCAAACCCAAAAAGAACAAAAGTGAATAATAGAGTGAACTCCAGCCCGAAGCAAATGGAGAACCGCCACTCTGCGCCATCGCGTGAGCACAACTATCGCAATCACAGATTCGCACTCTTCCTCAAACTCTCGCATTCGAATGGGATTGAAACAAAGCGCCACTTGTTCCACGACCTTCTAGCCTTCACCGGAGACTCCTGCACACGTCTTAGGGAAATGTAGGTGGACGAAACGTTGCGGTCAGCTGTCACACGATGCTCATACGACGATACTCGCATTTCATTGGTTCAATTATCCACTCCTGGAGTGGCGGTGCTGCCAGCGCGACGCTCGCTGCAACGGCATAATGCGGACGATGGTGGCCAATGATGTATAGACGTCGGGGAACCCGAATGCAGCACCCGCGCACACTCTAGCTCAGCACCGCCGCGCCGATACTCCCTGCAACGTCTCCAGCAAACGCGCAGTCCTTCCCATAGCACAGAACCCGCAGTCCTTCCCATAGCACAGAACCCGCAGCGCGTGATCTGTACGCATCATGGAGCAGCCGCAGGCTGCGACAGTAGACACGCGGAGAGCGTGTCCCAAAGAGGCCAGCGAACCGATTGAACGCCCGAAATAACACGATGGGCCTGTCGGCCCTATGCGTCGCCGTAGGCGACGTACATGACCCCTCCGATACATATCCATGATCGTTCTGCGCTTTTCTGCTGTCACTCTGCAGATCACTCCATCCGTCTTTCCTTCCTTTCCTTGCTTTTCAAACTCTGTACATGCCCTCATGAAGATACACTACGCGGAAAGCACGCTGCGAGAGTACCTGATGTCAGTTACTCGGACATCCAGGTGAAACGCGCTTTGAGAAATCGCATAACAACGATAATAGATGCCTTGAATACGATACTGAAGCATGACTCTGAGGTATATACCAATCCGCTGAAGAGCTTCTGCGTCACGCACGACATCGACTTTCTGGCTCTGCAGGAGACAGGACGCGCAACACGCCGGCCTGGACCTTCGGCAACTACTATTTGCTGGAGAGGAGCCCCAACTGCCTGGAGTCTGGCATCCGCGGCATTGGGTTGATCGTGAAGAAGAGTTGGCTGAAGGATTCTCAGATCCCGATGAAGGTGGTGCCTCTTCAGCAGAACGGCGTGCAATACACGTTCCAGAGGAGCAATAGCAAGAGCACCCTGGACTACATCCTGGTGAGCAGCGCCGTGGTCCATTCCGATGACTGCACGGTCCACAATTAGTGCGGCTACGTTGTGTCCGACCACCTGCTGGTCACCACGTCGCTGGTGATCCCCGTACCGAAGACACCGAATGCTGCTGCCTGTGGAAGAAGCACTACGACGCCTTGTGTGGACAGGGAGACAGCCACAGTAAGGACAAGGCGCACTGGGAGGGCCTCATGGGATCCAAAACGTGGGACGAGTACTGGAACGATCCGATCAACGTGGACGAGTTACGGATGGCTCTTCGACACCTCAAGAACAACAAAGCACAGGGAATGACGGGATCCCTGCCGAGGTCTACAAGGCGATCGTGAAAGGAACGGAGATGAGAAACCGCGCAGTTGACGGTAAGACCCAGGGAGAGAATGCTGAAACCGGCACCCTGCTTACAGCCTTGGTACATGCCGTGAACACCCTCTTCAACGGCTGCATTTCCGAAGAGCTTCAGTCGTCACTGTTAATCTCCATCTTCAAGAAGAACGACCCTGCAGACATGGATAACTACAGAGGGATCAGTCTCATGCCCGTTCTTCTCAAGATTACATGCTCGGTTATCGCGGTGAGACTGAGTAACTGATTCGAGGCGAGAGACATGCTGACGGACGCGCAAGCCGGCTTCCGACCTTACAAGCGGTGCGTCGGTCAGGTAGCAGCGCTGTGCGAGACCATTTCGCGCTGGAGGGGCAAGTACTCGGCGAGAGAGAGCGCGGCGCAGCCAGTCCCGAGGGATGTGGACTCGGCGAGAGAAGACACAGGACAGCCAGTCCCGAGGGATGTGGACGTGGCGAGAGAGGAGAACATAGGGCCTGCTCCGATCACCCACCAGCAGTCGCCCTCGTCTGTGTACCTCTGCTTCGTGGACTTCCAGAAGGCGTACGATCGCGTACCCCACGAGGCCCTTCTCGCGAAGCTGCGCTACTATGGAGTGACGGGGAGGACGTACTCCTTCATCGAGACGATGTACTCGCGCTCGGTGATGCAGATTCGCGTGGGCGAGTCGTTGACATAGTGGAGTTGAAGAGAGGACTGCGTCAGGGATGCCCGATGAGTCCCATCCTCTTCTCCATCTACATCAACGACATCCTCCCAGAGGGAATATGGACTAAGAGAATTACCAATGATCATCCACACTTCTTCGATATACTGTCATATAGAAAATACCAATTATGTACTCCGCCTTTCATTCATTAGTTCTCCATTGAATGCGACTCATCACGACAAGACGCGAAACTCTTCAATTCCATTCAACTCACGAAGGCCTTCGCATCACAAAATGATCAGTCTGAACGCCATCTGATTCTAAACTGCTGCCATCAAATCCATACGCACTTAACGAGTAACGGCAACACGATCGGATGACACACGCAGCCTCAGAAAGGGATCCACCACTTCATTCTTCGGAATCATCCCATTCTTCAGCCAGCGCATCTCTTCCTTCTCCTGCTTGCTAGAAATAGCAACACTCGTATTGCGAACAGGAACGGCAACTCCATCTTCCCCTTCAGAAGCAACCGCAGAATGAGAACCAGCAACCGCGGTAGAAGTATGCAGATTCACAGAACGATACGAATTAGTTCTAACGGAATGCACCAATCTACCTGTAAACCACGCCAATCCGATGATACTCTTCTACTACCAATTCCTCAAACCTCTTTGTTGTATCTTCATGCATCGCCATGTATACTCTCGAGGACATCAACGAAGTGTGCAACTTTTCGTTTTCTGAACGCATTCGTCAAATGGATGCTCACAAATAGTCCCGATTTTTGGAGTCATCAGGATCTCACGAATCATCCCTTCTTGAGTCTTCCGCTTTTCATATGATACCCATCTTATACACTGCCGCAATCTCAAAACAACTCCAGTTCATCTCCCCCATTTCATTCCAGTTCCATGAAACCCTTCCAATCGCATCGCGAAATGCATCACAAAACAAACACACCCATTCGCAAAGCAATAAGCAACTTAGACCTTCACCGCCTTGGCAGAGGCCTTCTTCGCAACAGCCTTCTTACTCGACACCTTCGCTCCCTTCCCCTTCACGCCGCCAACCGCCTTCGTCTTGCGAGAGCGCATCAGCAGGAACATCACCACCGCAATCACAATAATCACCACAATCACAATCGCAACAATGCCAAAGATCGGCATGCAAAAGCCGCTCGCCTTCTGCCACTCGCCGTTCTTCTTGCCCAGCACGCACGCTCTCTTCTGACTGCCCACGTAGCTGCCCTGCAGCGCGCACTTGTACTCCGCCACCTCGCCCACGGGAGTGAGCTCGAACACGCCCTCCGGCAGACAGTAGCCCTTCACCACGGTAATCGTAATCTGAGCAAACGTCTCGCCCGCAGGGTTCTTGCCGCGCACCGTGAACTCCCTCGCACCCATCGTCGCCACGGGAATGCCGCTGATCTCGCCCGTCGTCGCGTCAATCTTCAAGCCATCGGGCAGCGGCGTGCTGTCCTGCATGAAGAACTCCTGAATGATGTTCTTGTACGTCGGCGCGCCGCTCGACACCTCCGTCCCCATCACAAACTCCATGTTGATTCGCTGGTACTCGATCTGGTCCGGCAGCTTGTACTCGCACTTGTCGTTCTGCACGTCGCCCAGCACGCCGTTCGTGCACTCTCTGTACGAGTAGCCTCTGAAGCCCTCAGCGCACTTCGCCGGAGAGATCTCGCCCTCGCCCACGGCAGGATACTCATCCACTCCCGGACACGACCCGGCACCCGAAGCCTTGCAGTACTGCATCACGTACGCGTTCGTGCTCACCGTACCCGACGCCGTGCCGTCCACCTCGAACTTGAACTGCGTGAAGCCAGCAATGCCCACCGGCATCGCCCACGCGGAACGCACGCGGTTCTTCGTCTGCTGGTTCACGGCGGTCAGTGCGCTCGTGTACTCCTCGTTGCTCTCCCAGCGACCGTACACCGAGAAGGAGTAGCCGCTGGTCGCCGTGTTCGTCTGGAGGGCGAAGCTGTTGAACTTCGAGCCCTCCAGGTTCTCCACCGTCCACGACAGGAAGGAGCCAGCCGCGTTGGGGATGTTGCCGTAGGTCGTTGGCATAATGTCCAGCAGGTCCTCCTTCGTGCAACCCGACACCGTGCTGCTCTCCACCGAAGAGAACGAGTCCACCACGATCGAGCAGTCGTTCACGCCGAACACTCCCGTCGCGTCGAACACGATCGCGCTCTGACCCGACGCGCGATGGATCTCGAAGGCGATCACGTTCTTGCCCGTCACAGCGCCAGCCGTCGGCAACACCACATGGAACTTAGAGAAGAGGGAAGCGTCGTGCACAGCTGTCGCCTCACTCAAAGCGTCGAATCCGTCCTCCAGGTTGAAGCGCGCCACCAGACGACCGTTGAAGTACGCCACCACGCCGCCCGTGTACTTCACGCGCACGTTCAGCACGTGGTAGTCCTCCAGAGAAGGAATGTTCACCTCGTGTCTCACGTACGCCGTAGTGCTCATGTGGTTGCCCAGCTCCGCCGCCTTCTTCGTCGCCCATCCCGCCTCGTCATAGTTCACGCTCTTCCAGTCCGTCGCCACCGCCTCGCCGCTGTTCCACAGCTTCCAGTCGCCGTACTCGATCTGGAACGGCAGCAGCGACGAGAACATCGTCGACACGGAGCGCGTCGAAGTCGGCATCTGACCCATCTCGAACACCATCTCGCCCACATCGATCGTCAGGTAGTAACCGGCGGGATTCACCCAGCCGTCGCTGCGCGAGTCGTACAGCGCCAGCGTGTAGATGCTGTTCGGCACGCAGAAGTCGGCGTAGTTCAGACCGTTCGCCACCTTGAAGCCCGTGTTGGAGGAGACTGGCTGACCGCTCGTGTCCTTGCCCGAGAACAGCTTGTACGAGCCCTCCGAAGGCCACGTGTCCAGACGCGCAACCAGCGTGATCAGGTGCTTCTCGCCGTTGCACGGCTCCACCGACAGCGTCACCACCGACGTGCCCTCGCCGCCGCCGAACTTCTTCGCCGTGATGGTGTACGCCGCGGCAGCCACCAGCGTCGTGCACGTGCCCGAGATCTTGCCCGTGTTGTGGTCAATCGACAGACCCTCCGGCAGCGCGGGCGACACGGTGAAGTCGTAGTAGTACTCGGAGTTGGGGTACACCTCGCCCATCTCGATGTCACGCGTGATCACCAGCGGCGTCGTGTACGCCAGCGCGGGGACGCTGGCAGGGATCAGATCGGCGCTCAAGTCCAGCGCGCTCAGCTTCCACGAGCAGGACGACGCGTCACCCGTGCCGAAGTTCTCGAAGCGGTACTGGTTGTACGGCTTGCTGTTCTCCAGCCACATCGTCTTGTGCTCGCCCTTCAGCGACCACGTCATGGCGGTCACGTTCTTCAGCAGCGTCCACTCCTCCAGGTTCGTGTTGCGCGCCTTCAGCGCGAACTGTCTCGGCTGGGTCGTGTCCTGCTGGTAGTGCAGATACACCGTCACCGACGAAATCCACTCGCGACGGTCCCGGTTGAAGGCGATCGTCCAGTAGTTGCTGGAGCACGTGCTCCCGCTCATGTAGTTCGCGTAGTGCATGTTCGCGATGTCGTTGGGGTACCCGCCGAACGACGAGTGGCTGATCGTGTAGTCGAACACGCGCGAGTCCGAAGAGCCGCCCATCAGACGCACCGCGCAGTCGAACACCGAGCTCGTCTGCGACGCCTGCTGCGCCACGACGGCGATCGCGATCGTGTTCGCGCCCTCCACCAAGTAGTTCACCGTCGCAGAGTTGGCGCTCTCCATCGTCCTCGCCGGCAGCGAGATCTGGTGATACATCAAGTCCGTGTACGCGTTCAGACTAACGCTCGCCGCGCTCAAATCGCCCGTCACGCCGTTGCGGAACACCTCGTGCCCGTTCACATAGATCACGCAGCCGTACAGGTAGCGCAGCGAGATCACGAAGCCGATGACGTCCGTCAGCGACGCCACATTGAACGTCTGCTTGTACAGCTGGATCTGGTTCGAGGAGGCGGGGAACGAGCCCATCGCACCCGTGCTCCAGCCCGACGTCTCCGCACCATACCAGTTCGCCGGCACCTCGTTCATCTTGTAGAACCACTGCGACTTGGGTGCCACCGACCACTGCGCGTAGATCACGCGGTCCGACTCCAGACCCAGGTTGGCGTCGTAGCGGATGCGCGCGATCGTCTCGTACTCGTCCCCGTCCAGCATCGCGTTCACCCACAGGCGCGATTGCTCCTGCCAGTAGTTGTTCGAGCAGCCCACGTCGATCTCGTACTTCGCGCTGCTCAGGCACAGAATCGACGTCCAGTCCTGGTAAGTCGGCTGACCCGCGTTGTACGCCACACTCAGCACCACCTGCTGCGTCGCCACGTCCTTGATCGAGAAGGTCTCGTAAATGCTGCTGCTCTTGTACGTGCGCAGAATCGTCGTCAGCGTGCCCGCACACTCCGTCGCCTCCAGCGTGAAGGTGCCCTGGATGCTGCTCGTCCCCATCGCGGAGGTCATCGTGAACACCGTCGACGCCAGCGCCACGCTCGGCTTGCCCGAAACCGTGCACGTCGTCGCGTCGAGCGTCAAGCCGGCAGGAAGCGAGGGACTGACGGAGCACGCGGTGAACTCCTTCAGCTCGGGAGCGATCGTCACTTCTCCGTAGCCCGCGAACACCGAGTAGGAAGCGGGGTTGAAGGTGATACTGGTGGGAGTCAGCAGCGAGCACACCACAGGCTGCACCTCCGTCGCGTAGATCGAGCTGGCGCTGGCGGCGGCGCTCATTGTGAGGCGGTACGACTGGAAGGGCTTCGCGTTGAAGTAGCCGTTGAAGGTCTTGTACTCGTTGGACCTGTAGGTGGCGTCCGTCACGCTGAGCACGTCCGTGAAGGTGGTGGACGAGGACATGGCGCCGGACAGCGTGAAGGAGCCCGGAGCCTGCGAGTAATACGTGTACGGCCACACGCGGATGCCGTTGATGTGCGCACGCGGACCGCCCAGCTCGTAGGACACGGTGGCTGGCAGCGAGTAGGAGGAAGCGGTGAAGTAGTCCTGCTTGCCCCAGTTGAACATAAGCGAGGCGCTGGAGCCGGTCTGGGAGGAGAGCGTTACCGCGTAGGGGTAGATGTAGCACTTGGTGTTCTCGGTAATGGGCGTGGAGGAGGCGATGGAAGCGACGTAGGCATCGAAGGCGATGATGGTGTCCGTTTCACTTCCACTCTCACTTCCACTCTCACTCTCATCCTCAACCACACTCTCCGTCGCATTCGCAGGGAAGTGCAACTCCACAGCCAACACATTCTCAGCACCCTCGATCTCGCCAGCGGGACGAATTACACCATGATACTCGTACGCCTCGAAAGCACCGTTGGACGGAGTGGTGGGAGTCACCTCACCCTCCGCCATGTGGTCGCGGAACACCTCCACGCCGTTCATGTACACCACGATACCGTAGCGGTAGTTCAGCTCCACCTCGTAGGCAGCCATGTTGGGAATGTCGGCGAAGTGCTTGCGGAAGTACTGCGTGCCCGAAGCAGCAGTCGCGTTGTTGCCCAGCGTCACGTCACTCCAGCCCGTCTCCGTGAAACTCGCCTCATACCAGTTGGCGGGAATGTCCGAGGAGCTGTACATCTTCCACTCCTGGTTCTTCTTCACGGGGTAGAACAGCGACAGCGCGTACTCCTCCTCCACCTTCTCCACCATGAAGTTCTTGAACACCACGTTGCCGTAGAGGCCAGCAACGCTCACCCACGAACCAGCGAACCACGAGTCACCGCTCGTTCCGTAGGTGTCGATCATCTTGAATGTGTACTGGTTGTTCGAGCTGGCGGTCAGACAGTACTCGTCCGTCCGCTGCTCGTTGTTTGCGAAGGCGGCACTCGTCACCAGCACCGTCGATCCCGACAGAATCTTGTACGACTCCTCGCGGGCCCAGGTCGTACACTTCTTCGTCACGGACACGTATACCTCGTCCGCGGAACACGTCAGCGTGCTCATTACAGCAGACACTACGAGTGAGACACCACCCCGTGGCGTACATAGCAAAGCAAGTTGGATTACACTTTTCATTCTTAATCTTTTTATGAATTCTGATTTCCTGTTCCTCTCTTCCATGATAACCGCGATTCGGATAGAGGGCAAGTATTGGACTATTAAAGTCGCGATCTGATTGGCTGGGAGGGGCCAATTCCCCCGCGATTCTGATCCCATTCGACTTCAACACAATCCCTGAGGCGTCCCTCACGTAGATGCAAAACAGCTAAGAGATTCGGCAAGAACACATTGTTCTCTCTGCTTCTACAGGCCACTCGGCTCATTCGGAAGGATACCCCTCCGTTCGCCGTCAGAAACAGTGTACGTCCTTCTCTGGATGCATAGAACCCATGCCTCGCATTTCAAGTGCAATGCATCATTACGGAGTCTCACAGTGATGTCCATTTCACCCGCTATTCTCTCTTCCATTGTTTCCTCTTGTTGATAGACGAAGAACACGTCCCCTTCCCAATGGAAGGCAGCGAGCCCTCACAGACCCTAGCCAGTGCCTACACGCAAATAAGGCATTCATTTCCTCCAAAAGGCGGGGAGAGTGAAGTGATAGATGGAAAACCGAGAGTGTGTGGTGGCAAAAGCGATTGGTGAAGGGACGCAATCTGATTGGCTGATATTGTAAGTACTTCCTTCGGTCGATTCCTTCCTCCTGCGCATCAATTTGCTTCAACTCGTGGGCATATGAGCCGAAATAATCCAATCCAGTACCAGATGGTTAGCCCTTGCGCGTCCTGTGGAGTGAAGAAGGAGATCTCCTCCTTCCTCGATCTTACCACGTGCACCCTAGTGCATGAGTGCATCGACTGTAGAAGGCGTAAGGAACAGGGTAGGTTCCTTTTTGAGGAGTAGCTGACACACTAGAGGAATCCCCTAAGCCCATTAAGCGGCACCCAAAGGTTGCGATGCCCGTATACCTTACAACTCCCGTGCCGAAGAGAATCCGGGGGAGAATGGCCGTTCCCCAAGCAGCGTGGCTTCCGGGGAAGGAAATCGTGTCTAAACGAAGTGTGTATGTTGCTCGACTCGTGTATCATCGCACTCTACATTGATAACGAATCGCTGTCCTTTATTGTTATTGCTATTGCTGTTGCGCTGCTTTTTGTTCTGTATACCTTTCAGTGATACAGCTCTTCCCTATCTCTAGTGATGTCCTTTGTAATCACTCCACTTCTCTAAAGACATCAAAGACAAACAACTCCAACAAACACACCAACAGCAACAACGCATTTTAGACCTTAGAAGTGTTCTTAAGCTGCTTAGAACCGTGCTTCGTTCCGGAACGCTTGATCTGCAGCCACACGTAGAAGCCCACAATAGCGAGCACAATGACGGCAATGATACCAACAACAATCCACACAACAGTAGCAGTGGTGTTCTTAGGCTTCACACTGTTGTAAGTGGGGGCGACCACGTACGTCAGATCAGCACGGCTCGAGTCGGACACGTACTCGTTCTGGTTCTTCACAATAGCAAGCACAGGCTTCTTCGTCTTGTCCTCCTCGGATACCTCCTTCTCCACCACACTATAGAACGATATTGCACGCGCCCTTTCACAATCGACACGCACCTGGATATCCACGCTGTTCGAAATGCTGCCCTGAGACACGCGGTAAATCGCAACCTCGCCATCGTTCAAAATCGTGCTGTAAGCGCTAAGAATCGCTCTCTTGAAGTTCTCAGTGTTCTTTCTGAAACCGTTGAACTTCGCGTAGGTAAGACGGTAAGTGAAGTCGACGTAAGCCTTGTTCTCGTCCGTGTGGTACTTAGGCAGGCAGTAGGTCGTATCCACCTCCTTCCAGCCCTCAGCCGTGCAATCACGAGTCATCTTGCCAATGAACTCGCCCTTGCAATCCAGAGCAGCAGTCAAACCAGTCTGAGTGCCGGGCCAGTCACCATCATCGGCACAATCGGCGTGAACAAGAGCCAAAGAGACTATCACAAGGTGAGCACTTTCCCACGCTGCAATCCACGCTATTTCCCTCACAACACCTACTCAAAACGGCGCAAATGAAAAAATTGAACTTCATCCTTTCGATTTCAAGTTTTTTGTGAGAAGTGGAAGATAGTGGTGAACACACGCGCAAATTCCGACGTGGTGTAATCGCCTGTTGAAACCGCCATGCAGGCCACTTTCGCGATATAACCGCGGACTTTCTCATTTCATTCACGATAGAACGCTTCGCATTCTCGGTCCCATCCCCGCTTGCAAGCCCCGTTGAGAGAAAAGAAGGCGCTCTCGATGATGCGGCATGTCGCCTATGACGGATAGAGTGCTGCCTCGCCATGGAAGGAATACAGGTATTGATTCGAAACGGGGTGGAGGATGCGTTTTCGGGTTGCTCTCTCCAAATGGAAGGGAGAGAATGAAGAGAATCCGCGTTTTTGGTGATGAGACGAGGGGTCTGGACTTCCGCTCTGCGTCCACGCTAACAAGTCACACTACAGTATAAATGCACACTTTAGAAGAGAGGGCGTGAGAAACAAACGCACAACACACTATCACACTTTCGACGTGAGTTTCATCTGCTTCGGTCCCTTCTTGGGCGACTTCTCCTTGGGCTTGCAAATGCAAACGCAGAGACAGATGCATAGCAGAACCAACACGATAATAACGAGCACACCGGCAATCACCCAGATCACGCTCGCCGTAATGAGCATCTTCGCTACCGAGTAGGTGGGCTCCACGGCGTAAGTGAGGTCCGCCATTGCAGGATCGCTCACGTATTTGGGCTCGTTCTTCACAATGGCAAGCACAGGCTTCTTCGTCTTGTCCTTTTCAGACACCTCCTTCTTGACCAGCTCGTAGAAGGAGAGGCCTCGTTTCTTCTCGCAGGCAACACGCACCTGAATGTCCACCGTGCTCTCGCTGTCGCCAACGGACACGCGATGGATGGTCACTTCTCCCGCTTTCAGTGTGCTGTTGTATGCCGAGAGAATCGCCCTCTTCAACGGAGTGGTGTTCGTCTTCAGTCCGTCCAGCTTCGCGTAGGTGATGCGGTACGTGAAGTCCACGTAAGCCATGTTCTCGTCCAGGGGGAACTTGGGGAGACAGTAGGTGGTGTCCACGTCGCCCCAGCCTTCCACCGTGCAATCACGAATCTTCTTGCCAACATAGTCACCATCGCAGTCCAAAGCAGCAGTAGCAAGCATCTCAGTGCGCGGCCATTCGCCATCCGCTTCACAATACCCATCAATCACAGAGAGAATGGGAGTGACCACGTACGTCAGATCAGCACGGCTCGAGTCGGACACGTACTCGTTCTGGTTCTTCACAATAGCAAGCACAGGCTTCTTCGTCTTGTCCTCCTCGGATACCTCCTTCTCCACCACACTATAGAACGATATTGCACGCGCCCTTTCACAATCGACACGCACCTGGATATCCACGCTGTTCGAAATGCTGCCCTGAGACACGCGGTAAATCGCAACCTCGCCATCGTTCAAAATCGTGCTGTAAGCGCTAAGAATCGCTCTCTTGAAGTTCTCAGTGTTCTTTCTGAAACCGTTGAACTTCGCGTAGGTAAGACGGTAAGTGAAGTCGACGTAAGCCTTGTTCTCGTCCGTGTGGTACTTAGGCAGGCAGTAGGTCGTATCCACCTCCTTCCAGCCCTCAGCCGTGCAATCACGAGTCATCTTGCCAATGAACTCGCCCTTGCAATCCAGAGCAGCGGTCAAACCAGTCTGAGTGCCGGGCCAGTCACCATCATCAGCACAATCGGCGTGAACAAGAGCCAAAGAGACTACAGCACGGTGAGTGTGCGGAATTCAAAAGCAAAGCAGGAATACGCAATCGTCAACGCACGACCCTCGCTCGCCACAACACCTACTCAGAACGACACAGACACACCAATGGAGCTTCATTTCCCTATAAACGGAATCGCTCTCCTTCGTTATTTGACAGGGAGTTCATTCATCGTATTGATACCAAGGAATCGCGTATCACTTAACACGGGACTGAAAGCCTCAAAGACGCCCAACCAAAGAAGCAATGATTACCGTGTGGGACGGGCTCGTACACTGTATTCTACACTCATCACATCCTGTCCTATCAAATACACACCTTCTCTCACGCATCTGCTGTTCATTTCCCTTCCTTCGACAATAGAACTCCACACAAGTGCAGGAAACAGTAGAGAAGAATAGAATCACGCAAAACGCCATCAACGGAGAGAGCAAGCGCACATGCTCTCACGGACCATCACTTTGAATTTGCACATACACCTAGCTCAACCCAGCCCAATGACGAATCCGCACCCTTCAATTCAGATTGTCTTTCAGTCTTCGATAGACAATGGTAACTCTCGCTTCCCCTCATCACTCACGTCTAGAACGAACCAGCAAACGAGAGTCAGGCAGAGCATCCAGATGGAGCTGCGGGTACGGCTGTGCGTCCAAATCCGTCATGAATTAGGTGCGAATGATGCGTTCGACCAGAAGGATGACTTGCTGGCATTGTAAAACCTACTGTTCTCGTTTTACTCCGTAGACTGCTAGACCCGGGGAACGGGGATGCGTTGTTCCTTTCCACAGTGCGTGTAACTCGTAGAAGCAAGGAAAAGACGTCTGCATCCATGCAGGAGGGGAATTCGGAAGGAGAGGACACAGAATACGAATATGAAGATTACTCGGAAGAGAGCACAGACATCCAGGTTTTCGTCAATCCGGAAGACCTCCCCGACAAGTACGAAGACGGGCAAGCGAAGGTGGAGGAGCGGACGGACGGCATGGTCTCCATCGCCAACGAGGATCGCCTGTCCGCGTTCGACATCGACATCAACAAATTGAGGATAAAGAAGTGGGAGATGACGGGAGAGGAGAGCGACTACTTCAACTACGGTCTGAACGAAGCCATGTGGAAGGTAGTGGCAGCGAAGGGACCTCATGAGTCAGGATTACGCCTCCTTCGTGAAACAGCGTCGCGGACACGTGAGAGTGGACGAGCTGAAGAAGTGGAGCGACACGCTGATCATGCAAGCGACCTATGTACCTTTAGTCCGTGTCTGTTCCCCTAGATGCCCTACTCCTCCAGCGCCAGCCACACGAGCCACATCGGACGACGCGCGACCTCGACCCCCTTCGGCAGCAACGCGCTGCCCGTGGACCTGCAGTCGCAGTACATGAACCTGATCAACAACCCCGAGGTGGTGAAGCAGGTGGAGCAGCTCATCAAGTCGCAGCAGAGCGCCCACGACGACCGAGGCAGCAGCCACCACCACCGCGCCCACGAGCACAGAGACGAAGATCGCTCGTACTCGCACCGTCGTCGCAGTTCGAGTCGCTCGCGTCGCCGCTCCAGTCCGTCGTCGCACCGTCATCGGAGTCCTTCGCGTCGTCATTCCAGTCCTTCTTCACGTCGCCACTCCAGCCCCTCTTCGCACCGCAGTCGCAGTCGCTCGCACCGTCATCGCAGTCCTTCGCGTCACCATCGCAGCCGCTCGTCGCACCGCCACCACGAAGATGACTCCAGGTACTCCAGAAGAAGGGAGGACCGCGATCGCAGTCGTTCTCGACGAGACCGTCATTCGCGTGTTTGTTGGACAGTGTGTTGAATGAGGAGTCGCTAAGAGGACAACTCTTGAGTCTTTCATCCAAAGAGTTCCTCCTGCAGTACACGAGAGTTTAAGAAACACACAACAAATCCGCAAAGCACGAACAGGCGAGCTCAAACAGCTGGCGACACTGACTGTTCGCAGGGTCCAGCGCCAGCGCCTTCTCCAGAGCGATGCACGCCTGCTGCGCGTCGCCCTCCATATGGTACAGAAGACCGCTCACCATGTGGTAGTTGCACGAGTTCTATCCCTCACAAGCCACGCAATGTGATACCGCCACGGGACCTCCGACCATCTCCACCTGGTGCAGCATGCGGCGAGCCAAGTCCAGCTTGCCCTGCCTGCGATACACCTGCGCGAGGTTCAGGTACACGAACACCCACTGCTGCTTCTCCTCCTGCTCGTACTCGTCGATGAGCTGCAGCACCAGCACGAACGCCTCCGCCGCCTTCTCGTACTGCTTCAGCGCGTACAGCAGCACGCCGCGCTCGTTCACGATCCTCGGGTCCGACGCGTCGATCTGCGCGCACACGTCAATCTCCTACGCGTGACTCGCCTCTCGCACGACCACGTGCAGAGCCTCCTTCAGCTTGTTCATCGCCCTGTACTCCTGCACCATCCCGAAGCGGACGCGACTGTCCTGCGGACACGTCTTCGCCGCGAACGAGAACGCCGTGATCGCCATCTCGTGCTCCTCCTAGGCCTCAGCGCCACTCTCCTCGCTCACCATCGCCGAGCGCGTCACCCCAATCGCCACCCACACCTGCCAGCGCGACGGACACTTCGTCAGCAGCAGGTTGAAGTGCCGTAGCGCCTCGTAGTAGTCGCGCTGGACGAGGGCGTGCAGACCCATGAGGAAGCCGTAGGAGAGCGAGGCGCTGAAGGGGGAGTGTGAAGGGGTGGACGGAGAAAGCGAATTACTTGACGGAGAAAGCGAATCACTGGACGGAGAAAGCGAATTACTGGACATCGACAGCGACTGCAACAACGCGAACAGACCATTCTTGTCCTCCCTCAGGTACAGCACCGCTCCCAGCGCGAAGAAGAGCGAGTCGCAGCGCACACCCCTGTCGTACAGCCGGCGCAGAAGCAGCTCGCTTTCCGCCAGGGCGTTGCGCGCGAGGAGACAGCGACTGAGGGTCAGGAGCGTCTCGGTGTTGTGCGTGCTCGATGCGCTCTCCAGCAACTGCTGACGCAAAATCAGGTAGGGGTGTGTCTGGCCCAGGGAGAGGAGCAGCTCCTTCTTGACGATGCGCGACAGAGCGGGAGAGGAGGGCAGTCGCTGCGGAATCGACTCTCGTGACAGTGCGTACGGCTGCAGCTCGAGCAACCGGCGCTGGGAACGCAGATTCGTCGAATCCCACGCCACACTGGCTTTGTACCGCTCTACTGCCGACTTTTGATTCTCCGTCTCCTCTAGCGTCCCCAGAATATAGTACAGTTGTGAAATCGAAGGGGCGTAGGATTCGGCGGGACTATGCCTCACTCTTGCTCTACTCTTCCTACGAGACTGCGGGAATGGTTTGCAGGAAGGACAACAGAGAATGAAGCGCCAGAGCATTCTCGCGTATTTGAGTCTACTACTCACAGATCGCGTTACACACCATACGAGGGAGCGAATGTAGTAGACGTAGCACTGGAGGTGGCTCATTGGATTCCGTTCTTGATAGTGCTGCCTGCACATTACACTCTCACAATAAGCAATACCTGTAGAAAAAGGAGCACTCAGCAAATCGCTGCGAAACGAAAAGAAGATGGACGTGGAACTCCTTGTCCTCTTCGTTCTCACGGAGTGCAATCTAGAGTCGTAGGAAGCGAATGCCGTGTACCAATTCTTCGCTGTAGTACAGAGCCATGTCATACTCCGCGCAGTCGTGGTACTTCTTCACCAAGGAGCGAAGGACGTTATTTTCCGTGTCTGCTTCCATTGGAAAAGCGAATACTGATCATCATCAAAGGAGAGGCAATACAGACTGTTCTCGTATTCCTTCCTTCTCTCCCTTCAACTCTCCTGCATCCTTCCCCTCATTCATATGACTCCTCTCTCCCGCAGAAAGACCGCTTCTGCGTTGAATATCATGCTCTGTTTCACAAATCAGACTCTTCACTCGCTTTTCGACGAGACCATTTCATCTTACCCGCTTCTCCAAACATGGCAGAAAAGAGAGAGAATGAAATCAAGTAGTCAATCGTGATGTTATTTACTGCCTAGATCCGAGTCTGAGGAAAAGTAGTGAAGAATGCGCATCGGCGTATTACGCATAGGCGAGTGCATGTAGAGGAGAAGGCAAGTGCTACAGGCGCAATAACGACGGGGGAGGACGCGCTGCCCATCAACGACTACGAAAGCGAAATCGTGGAGAATATTCGAAACCACCAAGTGCTGATCATTACCGGAGAAACGGGCTCGGGCAAATCGACGCAGCTTCCGCAAATCCTGTGGAGAAACAAGTACGTACGCTCTCTTTTGCTCACTGCTAGTCTGTTGAAGGAGGGTGCAGTGGCTGTGAGCCAGCCGCGTCGTGTTGCGGCGATTAACCTCGCTCGTCGTGTTTCGGAAGAGCTGAATTGCGCGTTTGGCGAGGAGGTGGGCTACACCATTCGGTAGGACACTTCATTGGTGTCGAGGATTAGGTTCGATGACAAAACCACCTCCAGGACGAAGATCAAGTACATCACGGACGGCTGTCTCGTGAAGGAGTTCATCGCGGACCCTCTCCTCAGCAAGTACAGTGTTGTCATGCTGGACGAAGCCCACGACCGCAGCATTCACACGGACATCCTGTTCGGTCTGTGCAAGAAGCTGATTCAGAAGCGTCCCGACCTCCGCCTCATCATCACCTCCGCCACGCTCGACACGGAGCAGTTCCACGCGTTCTACCCCGGCTCTGCCACGATGTCGATTCCGGGTCGCTTGTACCCCGTCGCCATTTACCACAGCAAGGACGCGCTCTCCTCCAACCAGGACGAGGTGGTGGAGAAGGCGGTGGACGTGCTGAAGCGCATCCACAAGCGCGAGATGGGTCACGTGCTCCTGTTCCTGCCGGGCCAGTACGAGATCGAGAAGGCCGTGCGGATGATCGAGGAGTGGTATGAGAGGGAGCGGTTTTCTTCACGCGATCACTCTTCCTCTTCGCAGAAGCATTCTTCACACGCTGATAACTCCTCATCACACGCTGATAACTCTTCACACGCCGACAACTCACACACAAACATCCCCAAACTCCGCGTGTTCCCCCTCTACGCCGCGCTGCCCGCAGAGCAACAAGCCGAGGTCTTCAAGCCCGTGCCCAACGACGTTCGCAAGGTGGTCGTGTGCACCAACATCGCCGAAACCTCCGTCACCGTGCCGGGCATTCGCTTCGTCATCGACCCCGGCTTCTCGCGCGAGAAGTACTACGACGCTCGCACGGGCATCGACGGTCTCGACACCGTCCGCATCTCCAAGGTCTCCGCCCAGCAGCGCGCAGGCCGAGCGGGTCGCACGGGTCCGGGCAAGTGCTACCGCCTGTACAGCAGCGAGGCGTACAACGCGATGGCGGAGAACACGGTGCCGGAGATCAAGCGCAGCTCGCTGCTGTCCACCATGCTGTACCTGAAGGTGCTCGGCGTCGACGACGTCCTCGCCTTCGACTACCTGGACGCGCCCGCGCCCGAGGCCATCTCCATCGCGCTGAAGCAACTGTACGTCCTCGGCGCGCTGGACGCCAACGGCGCGGTGACGACGCTGGGCAAGGAGATCTCGGGACTGCCGCTGGACCCGCCACTAGTGGGGGAGGCTCTTTCATGTCATGTGTAGGCGAAGATGTTGCTGCTGGCATGTGAGAAGGGATGTGTGGACGAGGCGATGATCATGAGCGCGATGCTGAGCGTGGAGCGCGTGTTCTACTCGTAGGCCTCGTCGCTCCGCTTCACCGTAGGACGCCCCACCAGCACCACTCCATCGCAAAGCGACAGCAGCGCCTCATGTCGGAGCTGGGCGACCACTTCACCTACCTGAACGTCTTCAAGAAGTTCGTCAGCCACCACCAGGACCGGCGCTGGTGCGAGGACCACGGCGTGCACTTCCGCTCGCTGCGCACCGCGTGCAGCATCTACGACCAGTTGAAGGACATCCTCCGCAAGGGGCGCAAGAACGAGGCGAAGCAGGCGGAGGACGTGCTGGGCGCGCTGCAGCAGGTGCTGGTGCACGGGTGCTCGCTGAACCTGGCGCGACGGTGCGCGAACGACTGCTACCGCACCCTCATCGACATCCACGAAAACGGGGGCACGCGCATCGGAGAGCTCCACCCCTCTTCCTCCCTCGTGGTTCTGGACAACTACCCCACCTACATCGTGTTCCAGGAAGTGAGTGTTGTTCGTTCCTGCTGACGTGTAGCTGGTGGCGAGCAACCGCAGCTATTACCGGAACTGCTGCGAGGTGAACGAGGAGGACGTGGTGGACGTGCTGAAGAAGGTGAAGGGCATGAAGGACGTGTCGCTGAGCGGAGGGAGCGACCTTGTGTTCTACACGAAGAACGGAACCAAGATCGACATCGAGGAGAAGCGGCAGGAGGAGATCGCTCCCCAGTCCAGCATCAAGTCAGGTCGTCCTTTGAATCTCGTGTGATGCGTAGACGATATTGAAGCGGCGAAGCTGCGCTATCTGCAGAGGAAGGGTCTTTTGTAGTGGTGTGTTTGCTTTGAGACAGGAATTGATGTGTTTCGCGTTGAGACGGGAATCAATGAGTTTGCTTTGAAACGAGAATCAATGAGTTTGCTTTAAAACTGGAATCAATCTCGATTACACTCACCCCCTTCTCAAGCCTTCTATCGAAGAAGAGTCTGTCAATTGTCGTCAACTGCGCGTGCCATCTCCCTAATTCTTCATTCTTTTCTTCAATGGAGTTTGTGAAACAGACGATTGCTGCGAATCCCGTTGTCATCTTCGGCAAGTCCTACTGCCCCTACTGCCAGAAGGCCATCCGCTTCATGAAGTTGACAGGCTGCCACTTTTTGAATATCGATCTCGATAAGTAGGATTTGAGGGAGAGTGGCTCATTCGCGCAGGAGGGAGGACGGAGCGACGATCCAGAATGCGCTTCATCAGATGACCGGCAGGAGGACGGTTCCGAACGTGTTCGTGAAGGGACAGAGCATTGGAGGCGGCGATGATACGGAGCGCTTGTACAACAGCGGTGAGTTGCAGAAGATGGTGGAGGGGTTGTAATGGAAGGCGTGTTTCGTGAAAGGACGGTTTCTTGTGTCATTGTGTATTATGGGACTGTTTGTTCTCCCACCGAATCCGCATTCAAATACGTGAACGAAGCAACACAACTCCCATCCATTCTCGCCATCAAACACAACAAGCCTTCTCTTTCACGTATCATCTTCCCATTCGGAGAGGACAACACCGACGACGCCGTAGAAACAATCGCTCCGCTACACAAATGTTGCCGAACCCTCCCTTTCCCCCGCAGCATAGCAAGGAGGAGTTCACGACCTACGTAGATTCGGTTTTACAACCGGCGCTGCAGAATGTGCTCGCGATGGACAAACAGATACCCATCGGCACAATCCCTCCCTACACACCGTCCCCTTACGACGGTTTGTATTCTCTACCGTTTAGCGATTTGATATCGCTGTGCCAGAAGTACGGTATCGATACCACTGGATGTCGAATCAAGTACCACATCGTTCCGCGCATTCGTCTCATCGACGAAGAATTTCACCTTCTGAACGGGTATCCGTTCCCTCCGCTTCCTCCGGAGCAGCTGATCCAGCAATACCGGGAGCAGCTACTGGCATTCAACGGTGCTCCCGATATGGTGACGCCCGAAGAAGCCGCGGAGTTGGTGAAGAAGAAGCTGCTCAAGAAGCCGATCGAGCTGCCCATCGCGACCGGCAACGTGATCGTCCTTGCGCTGGGGAGCGTGAAAGCCGCCCCGTCGTTCTATACGCACAATTGCCTGTATCCGGTGGGGTTTCACTCGCGGAAGCTGTACGACTCGCTGATCAACCCGAAGGAGGAGGCGTGGTACGACTGCTGGATCCAGGAGAAGCAGAACAAGGTGCTCTTCGTGATTTCGCTGAACAACGCGATCGTGAGCTACGGCGTGAACATCAACGACACGTGGAACGCGCTGCGCAACCGGGTGAACGAGAAGAGCGTGCTGCTGAACTACACGAAGAAGCAGCAACGGCTGACGGCGTGCATCGGCGAGGACTACTACGGCTTGAGCAACAAGAGCGTGCAGATGGCGCTGGAGAGCCAGCCGGAGACGCTGCAGTGCAAGGAGTACCTCTTCTACTCGCAGCGCGCGGCGCTGGGGCACGCGGAGGTGATCAGCTCGCACGAGGTGGAGCTGAAGAACCAGGAGCAGGAGTACCTGCAGTCGCGCATGCGCGTCATCCAGACGTGCTTCGAGGAGCAGCGGTTCCTGGTGACCAAGGTGGCGCTGGACGCGCTCGTCGCCAAGTGCCGCGACATCATCCGCAGTCGCCGCCTGATCGCGCGGCTGCGCACCGAGGAGTTTCTGGCGCGCGAGCAGGCGATGAAGCGGAACAACGAGCGCGTGCTGGCGGGGATGCGCAAGCAGAAGAGCGGCATCCGCATCACCATCAAGCGCAAGGCGATGGAGCTGCCGGCGATGGACATGGCGCAGGCGCCCTCGCACAACACGCGCAACCGCCAGGACCGCGCGACGGTGGCGCCCCAGGTGAACACGCGCAAGCGGCAGCGCGACCTGCAGGAGGAGGAGAACATCGCCAGCCACCCGTCGCCGCGCGAGCTGTACTCGTTCCCCGTGCGCGCGCTGATGATCAAGAACATGACGGTGGTGAAGGCGGCGCCCGAAGCGTCGCACGCTGTGGCCGCGCAGGCTGCGCCGCCCCTTCCCGAGTTCAAGCCGCTGACGACGCTTCCGAAGGCGATGACGGACGACGCGCTGGCGCTGTGGCACTTCCTCGCGCTGTTTTCGCGCGTGCTGCAGATCCCGCGATTCCCCTTTGATGTCTTTGCGGCGGGTATCTCTCAATCTCCTTCTGATATCTATCAAGCTTCTTCTGATGTTGCTAACCCCTCTTCCCCTTCTGACATCTCTCAAGCCTCCCCTTCAGACGTCTCTCAACACTCCTCCACACCAGACATCACCTCCACCTCTAACGCCACCTCCACACTGGACGACATAATGTCAATCCTCCTCCTCCACCTCTTCACGCAGCTCAAGTCCGTGCTCTCGCTGCAGGACATCGCCGTCCCCGGCTGGCGGCCCTTCACGGGGAGACGGGTCAACCGCCTCACGTGGCCGGAGTTCGCGCGCATCCTGTTCGTGTGCAAGACGTGGGCGCTGAACGGCCGCGACCCGACGTCGATCACGCGCGTGTTCATGGAGGACAGCCGCAAGACGATCGACGCGGTGATGCTGGTGGACCCGCTGGACGACATGATGAAGACCAGCACGCTGCGCAATGAGGAGTTCGAGCGCGTCATCGCGCCGCTGAGCAAGCAGGACAAGCTGCGCTGCATCCGCGCCGCGGCGCTCATCAAACGGCTGCGACTGCTCCCGCTGTGCGCCAGCGTGCTGGAGCCGAGCGAGGGCGAGGGCGAGGAGAGCATGGACCTGCACACGCTGGACGAGCAGCTGATGAGCGGCGCCTTCACCAAGGGCGGGCTGTTCGACGACGAGCTGTTCTTCGCGCAGCTGAGTCTACTGTGGCGGAAGAGCGAGAACAAGGAGATGGAGGAGGGGGTCTCGGCGCTGTACCAGCACTGGGTGGTGGAGGCGAAGGAGGAGGAGCGCGGACCCTGGGACGAGGTCGCCTACATCGGGCAGGGCTGCAAGCTGTGCGTGCTCTCCAATGAGGAGATGTCCGAGGAGGCGCTGGTCACGTGCGACGTCTGCGAGGCGTCCTTCCACCTGTCCTGCGTCGTGCCGCCTCTCCGCGAGGTGCCCGAGGGAGGGTGGGTGTGCGGACTGTGCCAAGGGTTCGCCTCGCAGGAGCGCTGGAAGCGCGTGGAGGTGCAGCAGAGCGACAAGAGCGAGTTCGACGCGACCGTCCTCAATGCGGCGGTGCTGGGGCAGATGCCGCTCAAGCCCGTGGTGCTGGGACCGTCCTGCGGCAAGTACGACTATCAAGAACTCTTCGACGCGCAGTTGCGATCCCCCGTTTTCTTCGGGTACGAGGTGGATGCTGGCGCGTCCTCGTCGCCCGATCTTCTGTCGCTTCCCGTGTCCCAGCGTTACGAGCGACTCGCTGTGCTTCTGGCGACGGAGGACCCGCACGAGATGTCGCTGCAGAACCGCTTCGCCGTGGTGTCCGCCGTGGTGACGCTGGCGAGCGACCTGCCAGAGGTCCGCCACTTCGTGGAGCGGACGGCGGAGGCGGCGGAGGAGAAGCAGAAGGAGGTGTTCGGCAGCAAGGGGAAGGAGACGGTGGACTTGAAGCGCTTCTGCGACGGCGTGAGTGGCGTGCTGAGCAACCGCGGGAGTCGGCGGAGAGGGAAGCGGGCGAAGAAGGAGGAGGCGAGTGCTGCGTCGTTGAATGTGGGTGTTGGTGAAGCGGTGAAAGCTGTAAATGCAACGAACAGCAATGCGAATGCAGCAGATAGCAATGCAACTACAAAGGACAGCAGCACTGCAGTTCCAACAGAGAGCAGCACAAGAACAAACACAACAATCACAACCCCAGAAAGGGGCCGAATGCACGCGTGGACGCAGGAGGAAATCGCCACCCTCAAGAAGGCGGTGGAGACCTTCGGCGAGGGCCACTGGGCGCAGGTCGTGCAAGTCTACGGACCGCAGCTCGGCAACCGCTCCATCCCCGGTAGGACCTGCACGCACGACTCACCCATAGCCATCCGCGAGAAGTGGAAGAACCTGCAGCCGCCGCAAGCGCCGCTGGCACCGCTCCCATTCGTCTCGCTGCACCTGCCCGCCACGTACGGCGCGATCACCATCGTGTCGCTCGGCGTCATCCGGCGCGATGCCGCGTACGCGTCGAAGCACTTCATCTGGCCCGTGGGCTTCAAGTCGTTCCAGCTGCTGCCCTCGCTCACCGCGCCCTCGCGACTGATTCGCTACACCAGCGAGATCCTCAGCGGCGACTACAACGGCCCCATCTTCCGCGTGTCCTCCGAGGAGGAGCTCGACGTCCAGCGCTGGAACGCGACGGAGGCGTGGGCGGACGCCGCCAAGTACGTGGAGTCGCGTCTGGGACGGGCGCTGTTCGCGTCGGTGAACGGTCCGGACCTGTTCGGGTTCGGCATCGACGAGGTGGCGCTGGCGATCCAGCACCTGCCGGGCGCCGACTTCTTCAAGGGGTATCAGGGCTGCGCGCGGCAGAATCTGGCGCGGAGCGTCGTGGAGGACGAGTCGGTGCTGAAGAGTCAGTGGCACCCCGCGTGTCTGGGCTACGCGATGGAGGAGACGGGCGCGGCGAGCGATGTGACGAGGTGGTCCCCCATTTTCATGGGCTATAGCGACCGCGCGTGCGAGTACTGCGAGATCTGCGGCATGCCCGGTAGGAGTGAAACGCCTGTGTGATGTGCAGAACGCAACGAGGAGCGCGTGGCGACGCACAACATGGTGAAGCTGGACGAGTCGTTCGCGCGGTTCGAGGCGCAGGAGAGCTGCATGGAGGAGGAGGACGACGACTACAGGACGGAGGACGACGCGAGCAAGTACCTGGTGGTGTACGAGGTGAAGTGCCACGAGATGTGCTTTAACGCGATGGCGGCCGCCGTGAGCGAGCAGCTGAAGCGGAAGAAGAAGGTGTTCAACGAGAGGCTGAAGCGGCAGTCGGAGGAGGCGTACTGGAACTACCAGTTCGAGTACTCGCTGAACGAGCTGGCGCTCGGCGAGGACCGCAACGGCACGCACTACGTCTCGTTCATCGGCGCGCCCAGCCAGGTGTTTGCGCGCACGACGGACGGCTCGTGGCTGTGCGTGGAGGCGGAGCAGCTGTCGCAGCTCGTGGCGGCGCTGACGCTTCCGTGCGAGAAGGACCTGGCGCAGAACATCCAGTATGTGCAGCGATACGCCTCGTCGCTCTCCCCGCGGGAATGGTCTCCTCACCGCACGGCCTCTCAGGAGGCGGTGCAGCTCCTTCCGCTGCGAGCGTGCGCGATGCTGCAGCAGCTCTTTTCGACGCCTCCGTCGCAGTGCGGCGTGTGCGGCGGCTTCATCACGGACGTGGGGTCGCACTGTCCGCGCTGTCATCTCGACTTCGACGACTCGACCTTCGCGACGCACCGCTGTGTGGAGGCGAGGGCCGTGTCGAAGGCGATCCAGCTGGGCCGACAGTACCTCATTCAGCTGGAGTTGGCGATCCCGTTTTCCGCGATGACGAAGAGAGCGCGCGTGTGTTGGACGTCGGAGAAGCGCGCAGCGTGGCAGATGAAGGGTGAGCGTGCGGGGAGGATGTGAGGTGTAGTGCGACGTGCGGTATCGGCGTCGGAGCTCATGACGTGTCTGTTCATCCTGGAGAAGAATATCGCGAAGGGAAAGTGAGAATGGGAGGTGGAGGTGACGATTAGCATGCAGCGGTGGTACAAGTGGTTCATTCCCACGGCAGAGTACCAGCAACAGATCCGGACATTGTCCTCGTTCTTCCTTCGATTGTTTGGCGTGGATGAAGCCCTGCGGTACAATCTGGTGCAGGGCGATGGTGGTATGGATGAGGCATCGCGAGAGGAGGAGGAGAAGAGCGTGAAGACGCAGGGGAAGAAGAGCGTTGCTAAGAAGAGGAAAGGCGTGGGAAAGAAGGAGGAGAATAGTGATTCGAGTTTATTTGAGAGCGAGAAGTGATTCTGTTTGTTAGAGAAGTGATTCTGTTGGAGTAGTGATTCTGTGATTGCAAGAAGAGTGTGTCTCTGCTGCTACAATGAACTCCACTTCAGAACGGAGAGAAATGGATGAGCATATCCACTGGAAGAAACTGGATTACAATCACGATCCAACTCTACTCCAAATGCACACCCCAGAGATAGTAGACAGCTCAACCTCCACATCAACACCACCCAATCCCTCCGCTTCATCTCCTACGAAGAGCACGTGCCTCGACAAAAGGAATCTTCGCCTTCCCCATTTGAATCTTCTGTCAAGATACGCGACAAAGGCGAGGCATGTCCAGTCACACACCACACAAAGAAGCACGAGCGATAACACAATCACAATCAACACAAAGCACCCCTCTCGCACTTACACACTGAACCCCCAGACAAATCACCGAGGGCATGTGCGTGGAAAGAAACGGAGAAACAGAGCCCCTCGCGACGATTGCAACATTCCCGCGGTTCGCCATCGTGTCCACCTGCTCAGTCCATTCTTCAGAAATAGAGTACCCATTTCGAGTATCATCGTGATGGTAGACGAGAATCCTGCACTGGAATCCAAAACGACGGGAGCGGAGCCCGCTGCGTCCGTTCCTGCGACTTCTCCGGAAACCACATCTACCAAGGCTGCGGCCCCAGAGGTGGCGTCTCCGGCGAAGGAGATTGAGATGACGGAGATCCACGTCCAGAAGAAAGTGGAGACGGTATGGGTCCGTACAGAAGACTCACTCCTAGACGCCCGACCTGTTCAAGTGGACTCCGGACGACCTGGGCGCTCCGACCGCGTCGAAGAAGGACGCCCTGTTTGATTGGCAAATGGAGAACGACGGCCCGAAGACGGTGGATGCTTTTGGCGGAGTGAAGGGCATCGTCGCGTCGCTCGGGTCGAACATTGAAACGGTAGCGCTTCTGCGTGTTTTGTGAGGCGTAGGGTTTGAGCGACGAGGAGGTGAACAACCCGCGCCGCCTCGAGATATACGGCTCGAACAAGCCCGAGGAGAGGAAGGGCGTGACGTACTGGGAGATTATCTGGGACGGTTTGCACGACATGACGCTGATCATCCTGATCATTGCGGCCTGCGTGTCCATCGTACTCGGCATTTACAGCGACGGCTGGCAGACGGGCTGGTTCGACGGCACGGCCATTCTGGCGGCCGTGGTGATTGTCCTGAACGTGACCGCCATCAACGATCTGCAGAAGGACAAGCAGTTCCGCGCGCTGAACGCGCTCAACAATCGTCGCAACATCAAGGTGCGTCGCAACGGCGCCATGGTGACGGTGGTGACGGACGACCTGGTGGTGGGCGACATCGTGCAGATCGCCGCCGGCGACACCATCCCCGCGGACGGCATCTACATCAGCGGCAACAATCTGAAGATGGACGAGTCGAAGCTGACGGGCGAGTCGGACCAGGTGGAGAAGGGCGAGAAGAACCCGTTCATCGTGTCCTCCTCGGAGTGCCACGACGGCTCGTGTCTGATGGTGGTGACGGCGGTGGGTCCGAACTCGGTGTTCGGTCGCATGCGCACGATGATCGA
>ERZ1106948.265-NODE-265-length-26436-cov-39.489633_pt1 | contig 26436 bp, 34 predicted proteins | sample MGYA00403673_ERZ1106948 | MGnify/ENA primary metagenome ERZ1106948 (study PRJEB35170, sample SAMEA104062409) | human gut metagenome | biome: human gut; feature: human-associated habitat; material: faeces | place: Denmark | collected 2012-05-07 ...
GGTCTTATTGCTGCTCGTCGTACCGGTCGTATTCGTGGTCGTGTGGAGCCTTAAGGTCCGTCTGAGGTCGTATCAATTCAGTGTGGAGTTTTGGCTTGTTTGTCACAAACACGCTATGTGTTGACTTCGTTCTCCAGTATGGCTTCGAGCTGGCTCACTCTCTTCTCGTCGATGCACGGACTGTACTTCCAGGCGGACACATATACGCCCATTTGGTTCATGCCAGAGGTCTTCAACGCGTCGATCATCTGCGCTCGCATGGAGCAGTCCTTGTGAAGCGACGCTATCAGCTCCTTTGCCACAGTCACGATGTCCTCCATCGTAGACACACCGTTGAGGACGTACAGCCTCTTCAACAGAGCGCCATCCACCACCTCCTTCATTTGGTTGTGCGTATATTGGATGGAGTCGAGCTGGACCTCCATGGACGCGATAAGACGGTTCTATGAGTCAGTACTGCGTGGAAAGCGCACGAATTCACTGATTTGCTTCTCACACTCAGCCCGTTTGTCTTCTATGTCGCTTTGCATCTATTTGTTACTACGGGAAACGGAAAGCACTCCGTCTTCGACGGTTTCCTGTTTGCGAGGGAATACGGACAGCTCTCCCCAACTATCCGCATGTATATAACTAGAAATGACGGGCCAATGCATTTGCCACGTGAGTCGGAGAATGGCATCAGAATACGCAAGGAACTGACTCAGCGAGTCCGATATACATTCTTTATAATCTTTGAAGCACTTGTGGAACAAGCGGAGGTGATTCCGGAGTTGGTCCTGAAAGGGGCGGATTTGCTCCAGGAGCTACACTCTATTCTCTGCCGGCAGTGATATACGTTCTCTTCCTCGGGATCCATGGAAAACGGAGAGCGAACACTGAATCAGTGCGCGTTCGTTGGTTTCGTGTGCATTGTGTTTCCCAATCGAGGAGGATTCCATTCGCTATGCTTGCAACCCTTTCAGGTCATCCCTAACGGGAGACTGTACGGATTTGAAAAGGGATGGGTGTGATGTGATGAGGTTGCTTGTGTGGCGCGAGAAACGAAGACCGCGAGCACAGACGACCAGAAGGATTTCCCGCGGAGAGAGAGCAACATTCCACTTTCACTGTCCACTTCTGTTGATTCGTTTCGGCACCTCTCGCTCTGACGGCAGGGAAGATAGTCATCGGAACAGAATCGCGTGATCCGCACGAAGAAGTCGTGCGCCAATGAGTGACGAGCATCTGTTTCCCCTTTTCAAGAACCACGGTTCTCTGGTCTTCCACTGAACCTGAACCACATAATTCTTAAGAGTGGTTGCCATGGAAATCACTGAGCTTTGGGCTACGATTGTTATTGTCGTCAGTGGCTTGACTGGTCTCATTTTCGCCTTGATCCAGAGAGGAATTGTCGCCAAGGTTGTGTACGTCGCTGCGGAGCCTGTGTCACGGCTAGGGTGAAGCACATTCCCGAGCAGGGTGAGAAGGAGGGACTCGTGGAGGCTGAGGGTGGTGCTGCCACGTACGACGAGGCCATCACGGAGCGTCTCAACAAGATTCAGAAGTACATTTCGGACGGTGCGAAGGCCTTCCTGTGGGCTGAGTACAAGATCCTGTTCGTCTTCATCGCGATCTTCGCTATTGTCATCTTCCTGTTCATCGGTCTCCCCAAGACCTGCGGTGTTCCCACGCCCATGATTGGAAACACGTCTTGCACTGATGCGCATCCTCAGGACGGCTGCGAGTGGATCATCGTGAACAAGACCTCTTGCATCGGCAACGGTGTCGCCACGGCCACGGCCTTCGTCGTCGGTGGTCTGACCTCCATTCTCTGCGGTTACATCGGTATGACCATCGCTGTCTACGCCAACGCTCGTACTGCCACCATGTGCCAGATCTCCTGGACGGACGGTTTCAACACCGCCTTCCGCGCGGGTAGCGTCATGGGCTTCTGCCTGACCTCGTTCGGTCTGCTGATCCTGTACGGCTCCATCTACGTGTTCAGAATCTTCATGCCTTGGGACGCCAAGAACACGCACACCTCTGAGGTGCTGTTCGAGTGCATCACGGGTTACGGTCTGGGCGGTTCCTCCATCGCTCTGTTCGGAAGAGTGGGCGGCGGTATCTACACCAAGGCTGCCGATGTGGGCGCTGATCTCGTCGGCAAGGTCGAGGCTGGCATTCCCGAGGATGATCCTCGCAACCCCGCTGTCATCGCCGATAACGTCGGTGATAACGTCGGTGATGTCGCCGGTATGGGCGCCGATCTGTTCGGCTCCTTCGCCGAGTCCTCTTGCGCTTCGCTGGTCGTCGCCTCCGTGTCTCAGGAGCTGAACTCCAAGTGGGGTTACATGATGTTCCCTCTGCTGGTCTCCGCCGGCGGTATTCTCTCCTCGTTCATCACCTCCTTCTTCGCCACGTCCGTCCCCGGACTGAAGGTCACCGAGGAGAAGCACGTGGAGCGCAACCTGTCCATCCAGCTGTACATCTCCACCATCATGTCCACCATCTCCACCGCCATCGTCTCCTACTTCTTCCTCCCCGAGAAGTTCTGCGTGGTCGTCTCCGAGGTCGCCAAGAACGGCAGCTGGTGCCAGGGTCAGGCCAGCAAGTGGGCTGCCTGCGTGTGCGTCGTGTGCGGTCTGTGGGCTGGTCTCCTGATCGGCAAGATCACCGACTACATGACTTCCTACAACTACAGCCCCGTGCAGGAGGTGTCCAAGTCGTGCGAGACGGGTGCCGCCACCAACATCATCTTCGGTCTGGCTCTGGGCTACAAGTCCGTGGTCATTCCCATCTTCGCCCTCGCCACCACCATCTACGTCAGCTTCCGCTACGTGAACATGTACGGTGTGGCGCTCGCCGCGCTGGGCATGCTGTCCACGCTGTCGACCTCGCTCACCATCGATGCCTACGGTCCCATCACCGATAACGCCGGTGGTATTGCCGAGATGACGGGTCTGTCCGCCAACGTGCGTGTGAAGACCGACGCTCTCGACGCTGCCGGTAACACCACTGCCGCCATCGGCAAGGGTTTCGCCATCGGTTCCGCTGCTCTCGTGTCCCTCGCTCTGTTCGGCGCCTTCGTGACGCGCAGCCACATCAGCGGTGTGGATCTGCTGGAGCCCATCACGTTCGCGGGTCTGGTGGTCGGCGCCATGCTGCCGTACTGGTTCTCCGCCATGACGATGAAGTCGGTGGGCAAGGCCGCGTCCTCGATGGTGGAGGAGGTGCGTCTGCAGTTCAGAGAGCACCCCGGCATCATGAACAACACGGAGGAGCCCGACTACAAGCGCTGCGTCGCCATCTCGACGAAGGCGTCTCTGTACGAGATGATCAAGCCCGGTGTGCTGGTGATGCTGACTCCCATCATCGTGGGTCTGCTGATCGGACCCGAGGCGCTGACGGGCGTGCTCGCCGGTGGTCTGGTGTCGGGCGTGCAGATGGCTATCTCCGCCTCGAACACGGGTGGTGCTTGGGATAACGCCAAGAAGTACATCGAGAAGGGCAACTTCGGTGGTAAGGGATCTAGCGCTCACAAGGCCGGTGTCGTCGGTGATACTGTCGGTGATCCTCTCAAGGATACCTCCGGTCCTTCTCTTAACATTCTCATGAAGTTGATGGCTATCGTTTCCTTGGTCTTTGCTCCTTCGTTCAATCTGCTGGACCACAGCATGTGGAAGCGCAAGTGGTAAAGGTGTTCTGTTTCGTCTGTTTGTTCCAAAACGGCGAGCCAATCAGATGGCGCGTTTCATGTGACACGGCTCTCGCGTAACCCGCCTAGTTCGATCGATCCAAACGCGTGGCCGGCATGAAGCGCATCGTTCCCGTCCCGCCGCGCAAGAAAATCCCGATGGTGTGCGAGACGGAGTCCAATCCCAACGGGTCGACGGTACTATCGTCTTGTCACCGTAACGAGTAGAGCGACGATCTGCAGGCAGGGTTCAGCGTGTGGGGCGGAGAGGACTCGTCATTCTCTAGACAATCGAGAACGTGCTTCTTGAGGCGCGGCGCGAGGCGCAAGAGTACGGTTGTGCTTGTCCTCTAAGATAGGAAGGAAGAGAGAGACCCCGTCGTATCCATCGAGCTCATCCAGCATATTCTGGAGGACCACGACCGTCGCCTGAACTACTGCGAGCACTCCCAGGAGGATTTGAAGAACCAGTTTTCCAATCTGGTGAGTGTCCGTATCGGCAATCACTCGCAGAGTCGTCTCGTGAACTCCTCTCTCCTCTCGGGAACGTCTCCCGTGTCCATATCGCAGGTGAGCAGCGTCCACGAGACCTCGTCCTCGCTGACCTCGTGGAAGGACTCCGTCCCTCTGTTCGCAGACGATCATCTCCCCAAGATGAGTCATGTGGCTGTGGAGCTGGGTCACGTGGAGCAGTGGACGCCGGACATGGTGGACGGTGTGGTGAGTGCGGTGGTTACCAGTCTGCGTGTGTGGCTGCGCGAGAAGGAGCAGCTGCTGATGCTGAAGCGCCTGCTGATTCGGAAGAGCTGTCGAGATGGAGAGCGTGGAGACGAGTGGTACAAGCGGGCGATTGGGGAGTTGGAGGTGGGGTGAGTGGGGGTGAGTGATGGACAGGCGTTCAACAAGCACGAGTGCAACGCGATTCAGAGCGATTTGCGGGACATTCGACAGCTGTGCAAGTTGTGCAATGCCGAACAGAGTGCGCTGTCAGCAGAGTCGTTCGTTCAGCCACTAGCAAAGAGCAAGGAAGGGAGTGGAGGAGTGATTGACGTGTAGAAGGAGAGTGAGTGGCAAATGGCGACCTCGCACACCTTCTCGTCCATCTCGCAAACCGAGGATGGAGTTCACTTGTTTGAGGAGGACGAAAGAGAGGATGTGGAGGACAGCAACGGAGAGGAGGCGCAACAAGAACAAATGGAAGTGCACCCAGCTGCAGTCAACGTCCAGTTATTCGATATGCTGCTGGAACGCGAAGAAGAGATCACAGCGTCACTGGAGTTGAATCCAATGCCGTCGACATCACAACTCCAAACAACGCTCGCAAACATCATACGAGAGAAAAAACTCGTGAAAGGAGAGAGTCTGGTCACGATCACCGCATCCCTTCTCGCCGATACAATTAAACGAGTCCAGGTAATCGATATCATTGGAAATGAAGTCTAGGCAACGACAAAGGAAGGATGCGATTCAGCCCTGTTCCACGTAGGAAACTCCGTACACTCATCCCACTTAGCAATTCATAAAAACGGAGTTAGAATCCCTGAAACGAATCTACGAGCAGAGTTTGGAAACCAGCAAAAAGCACAACAGTTCGTCTGCCTACCACACCATGATATCGATCAGGATGGCAGAAAGAGACATGCAGCACCAGGCCCGTCGTCATTCTGCCGAAATCGCGTCCTCCATCTCGTCCTTTATCCATTTGCTCTCCAAAGACGTCCTCGACGACATGATTACCTCCGTACTCCAGTAAATCGAGATACTGATCGACAGAGTGAATTGTTTGGATTCTTGTTTGTTTGCTCCTCTCTGCACTTCCGCACTCTCTCCAAATCAAAAGCAGAGATGGCGCGGAATTGCACCAAAATACCTCTAAACCATGAAGCCCAATCCTCAGACTTCTTTTCGCAGAAACACACCTTGCTACTGGATATGAACAAACTCACGACTGGATTGATTCTGGTCGGGATTTCGTTGGTGTTGTTAGCGCTGTGTACATACGGCGTGCTGCGTTTTTACCGAGAAAAGTCGGTCGGCTTCAGCTACTCGTTCATGATTTACATTACTTGGTAGGAAATCCGCAAGGGCGGTGATTCTCAGGTATCTTGGCTTTATTGGCATGATTCTCTATCCGATCGATATTGGTTACTCGTTAGATGACAAAGTGGCAAACCCGAAGCTTAAACTGATTTGGGTTATCGTGTATTGGTTCACCTTCTTTCTTTCATGGGTGTACATGCCGATCATGTCAGAGTACTGGGCCTCGGGTGAGTTCAAGCCGATGTAGGGGTGAACGGGTGCGTGGACGCGTAGATATCGCTTCAAAGAGTCGCTCTGGGTGAATGCCAAGTTTTATTTGTGCATAGCGCCGTTCATCGTGGTTGCATTCGTCTGGTACTTGATCGCCAAGAAGGGGTGGTAGTGCGTTTGAATTGTCATCCGTAGAGATGCAAGCAAGTTGCCTGGCTTAGTCATCGGCCTCTCCAACACCTATGGCCTTTTGTTCGTCATATTCCTCCTCGGACCGGGTCTGGTCGAGTTGCCCATAAAGTGGACACCACGGATGCAGTCTGATACGTAGTTTGTGGAAGCGTCGTGACCAGCACCGCGAGCTGGACAAGCTTTGCCAGAAGTGGTTCTTGAGCGCGATCGTGATGGAGTAGAGCGTATCAGCTGGACGCAGCCAAGTATGAGTACGAATACAAGGTCGTGTCGCTGAAGCTGAATTTGCAGGAGCTCCAGAAGACGATTGCCTCCGCGAAGAAATCGACCCAGATCCAGTCGACACTGAGCGACGTTTCCTGCGTTCATCCTCCCTCACTCGTTAGATGATCCTGTCCATGCCGTCGGACGAGGCCATCAATCTCCGTCGTCATTCGGCGGGAGTGATCGACAAGAGCGAGTGGCTCGTGCTTCCGCTCATGGACTGCGTGAACATGTCGGACGCGAAGTTGTACGACACCCTGTCCTCCGTACATAATCGTCCCGATTTGCGTCACCCCTAGTTGAACTCGAAGCTGAAGAAGATCTGTCTGGTGTACGAGCGCAAGAACAACCAGTACGAGGAGTGCATCGACTCCATCCTCTCCATCAAGGCGGACCTCAACGAGACAATCACCGTAATCGCGATTATCCTCCCTCACTCGCAGGACTCCAACGGACAGGTTCTCCCGTTCCACGTCGAGCGCTCCAAGGCGTCGCAGGCCTTCCACTCCTTCTGGCTGAAAGTTCGGGGTTTTTGTCTTGTGGTAGTGAAACTCCCGTCCGTGAACCGTAGGTGTCGAGTCTGGTGTGCGGCTTTCTGTCGGTCCTCATCCTCTTAACGGAGCTGACCACATTTGTGTTCCGCCTCAAGGGAACGCAATTGTCAATTATCGGAATTCCGATCCACTACCTCAAATCAAGCTCCATGTTGCGCACCTTCTCCGCGGCGGTGTCGCTGAGCTATATCTTCCTCTGTTTCTTCCGCTCCTTCTTCCTGCTCCGCATTCCGTTCGTGGAGTGCTACCACCTCTATTTCCACCACACGGACGTGTACGCGCTGTGCTTCAACGCCAACTACCTGTGTCGTCTGCAGTACTGTCTATGCTACCACTTCTTCACGCTGCTCCAGATGGACGAGGGCGCGTACGAGTCGATCGCCTTGTCCTCCGTGCTGGGGCAGATGAAGACGATTCCCTTCCTGGGTAGCGAATTCAACTTCTACGTGCCGGTGATCGTCTTCCTGGTCTCGATGTTCACGCTCTGGAAGATGACCTGGGGCTCCAGACCGCACAAGAAGCAGGTGGGAGTCGGTGGGTGGCGTGAGGGGTAGGATGCGTTGCTGGACTCGGGCGTGAACGAGGTGAAGGCGGGAGAGGAGCTCGTGGCTCTCACGGTGAAGAGGAGAGAGAGGGAACTGTACAATTTGGAGCTAGCTGGCAGCAAGGGCAACTACTCGTATAGTTCGCCCCGCGTCACTCCGAAGTCGCTTGCGTCGATGGCTTGTTGTGTTTGTTGGAAGAAGTGTGTGTTTGAGAAGTGGATGGAGTGTCTCTGGAACAAGTGGAAGACAAGCGTGTTTGAGAAACGGATGGAAGACACATTCTGAAACACAAACGAATAACGATTGCTTCAAGAAAGAGTGAAAACCGATGCAAGACAGGATTGGCGGAAGCAATCCTCGTACAAATCGATGGTGATGCCGAAGAAGCGGTGCGTGATCGCGGTGTGGAAGAGATGGTCGCACACCATCCTTACCAGCGCTTCACTTAACGCAGTAGATTCAACCGTGTCAATGCACTGAAGGAGGGGCGAGAGCAGCGCGTGGAGAATCACGATCACTCCTTCTTCGGTGGGAGCGCACCACGGGTTCCCCACGTGCTCCACCCATTCCCTCACAATCTCCATCGCATACTCCTCCGCCACCTCCGGGAATAGCCGATGGAAGAGACGCTGGTAGCCCTCGAAGAAGCTCTATTCGTCAGGACGTACGGACAGCCTCACGGAAGAGAGTTGAAGGAAGTGGAACGTGGTGGTGAGCCACGCGCTTCGCAGGTCCACTTTCGAGACCACCGACGAGGGGCGGAACTGAACGAACTGAAGGAGAGCGGCTTGGAGAGGTGGAGGGATTGCAGAGGGCGCGAGATGGAGTGGCGGAGTGAAATGACCAAAGTGGAGCGCTGTCTTCGCCTCCTCGTTTGACAACTGGAGTGACAACCCCTCGAAAAGGGTTCCAGGAAGAGTTGTGACGGAGCCGTCGTCTGTAAACACATCATAGTCATGTGAGGCCTGCTTCATCGCGACGACAAAGCCACATCTACGGAATGTGTGCGCATTCACTTGCTCATAGGAAACGAGGAACTGCTCCATGTTCCTTATGACCTCGTACCGGATTTCGATTCTACAACTCACCGTTTGCAAACGACTCGACTGAGTAGATGAGACGCGATATACGTGGAAGGCGATTACTGTACCATTGGAAAGAGAGTACGTGATACACGTATCCTCGATGTAGTACAAGCTGAGTTGCTGATCATCATCGTCCATCACAGCCCATACGGATCGATCCACGTTGGGCACGATCTGCCGCTTCTGTTGCACGAGACGGTACTGCTTTTCAAGGGAGGCGAGAGCCGTTTCGGAAGACTGCAGGGAAGAGATGGGTTTGGCGAGAAAGTTGTAGGAAAAATCAAACCTTATGGGTGACGACCGCTCCCATCGATTACGGGATCCCCGAAGGCGATGGCGAGTCCATGCCTATGGATTCAGCCTCAATATCGAAAGCGTACACGCGGTCCGATCTATTCGTATAGTTTCTTTTTCTCCTGGAGCACCTATATCCCAGCGCTGTTTATCCCGTTCGGAACAACGCGACTGCGTCTTTCTTCTTTCGTTAGAATGAAATACCAGAAGAAACTGGAGCTACACAGAACCTCCATTCACAGTCGAAGAAGGGAAGCAATACAATGAATGCAACGATGCAACCCCATCTCCAGTACCCTCTGACAGCATTCCACTCATTCTCCTGGTTGGCATTTGATTCTTGTGAACATGGACAAATCAATGGAGGAGTACGTAGTTGAGTGTACCGATCAATCCATAGAGTGGAGAACACGATCCACAACCAATGTCGGTTGGGGAACATCGAAGTGGTGATGAAGAAGATCGAGGAGGGGGAGAGTCCTATTGTATGCAAGCTCGCGAACGGTATCATCTTCTAGGCAAAAGACGACGATGAGCGGACTCCCCTTCATTGGGCTGCTTCATCCAAGAATCCGGAGCTCGTATCCTATTTACTCAGTCTTCCGAAGGTGGATGTGAATTGCAGGGACGAAGTGCGCCCCTTTTGATAGAAGTCACGCGTAGTCTGGGTTCACACCGCTGATGTGCGCCGTTGCCGCTGGAAGAGAGGAGAATGTGCGTCTTCTTCTCGACGCCGGAGCCGATGTGAATGCTGTCAACGAATACAAGGAGAGCGTGATTCACATGACGAAGGGTGGTGCGACTGTTTCAGAGAATTACGACTAGCGAACACTGCAATCCTATCCATGATCATCGACGGAATCGACGATGTGAACAAACGAGTGTGATCTCTTACCTATCATTAATCCATAGAACGAGTACGGCATGACAGCGCTCATGAAGGCGGCATCTCTGGGTTGCTTGGACAGTATGACGATTCTTTTGGACCATGGAGCGGACATACACGCATGCGATGACGACGGTAACACGGCTGCTCATTACGCGGCCTTCGATAATCGACGAGAAGCGTACCTTCTCCTGAAGAAGCGAGGTACCTCCCATTCCTTCCCTCCACTCTAGGTTACAACGAAGAGACCCGGAACAAGGAGGGCAAGACCGCCCTGGACTATGTACACTCGATTGTTTGTAAGAAACACACCGTTCTCATCAAGTAAAGAATATTACTTAATGGCTCTTGACGTACTGAAGCACCACACCGAGAGCAGGAGAATCCTCACCAAAGTCGGTAATGGCAGCGCTAGAGCACTTCACAACCTTTCTGGGGTTACCCTCAGCGTCGATCTTGCAGAGACCGCACCACTGACCGAGCACCTGCTTCTCGGGGATCTTGATCAGAGGAACCTGACGCTCAGCGCAAAGAGCCTACGCCGTGATACAAAACGGTGCGCAACCCACCTCAATGAGACGCTTGTACTCAGCCTCATCGCAATCCTCAGCAAGGAAGCAAATCTGGGCGACATTGCGGTCCAGGGCCTTGACGGTCAGACGGAGACCGCGCTGGAGTCCCTCGTGATGAAGAGCGTTCTTCAGCACTTCAGAGACGGCGGTCATGGTGTCCATCTGGGGGACGACGTTCACGCTATAAGTGAGGACAACACATGCACAGTTCTACGGTTCAGTAGCAACGGGAGCAGCTTCCTCAGCCATAGTTTCAATGGTGTCCTTAGAAGAGAACTTATTGTGAATTCATGGTGTGGAGAGGCACGTTCCGTCACTCGGCCCTTATCACCGACAGTGATTTCCATAAGAAGGACCCCATTTCGGGATTCCAGTTTTCGTTCTGTTCCAGGTTTCTTATTCTCTACAAGGAGTAAGTGGTATTGATGTGTTCCTTGTAACAAACAAACAAGAAAGGCGTCACGCTCTCTCCAATGCAAATCCATGCTATCCATATCGAGTAGGCTCTTCAGCAATTGCTTCGTTGTGCTGCCAGGATCACTCTAATGCATTCGCTGTAAGAGTTAGGTCTCTATCGTTGTCCATCAACTTATACGCCTTATCAATCGATTCCACACTCTAGAAGATGATATCCACGTTGTCATATCGTGAGAGGAGCAGTTGGACTACTCCCGATGGAGTCGATCTCCATTCAACCCATAGTCAGAAGGGAGCAAACTGTCTATATGACAGCAAATACGACTCTGACGTGGTTTTGAAGGGCTGATCTTCATTCTTCACAGAGAGAGACAAGTCGTATGATTTGGTTTCAAATTCACGTTTTATGAGGTGGAGGCACACCCATGATGCTGGATAGTGAACATATACCCATGACGAGGGAAAGTGAACAGGAGTGAAATGGTTATGAGAAAAACGATGGAGAACAACCGTGAAACTAGAGTTTCACTCAACTTCTGAGGTCATTCACAGCGGCAACTAATCTCTTCAACTGTCTCATTAAACACTATCCAAATCATTAGAAGAGTGAATGGAGTACGGTGATACAGATAGTTTGTTGTAGCAATGCGTATTGACAGAGTTATGAACACCGAAAGTGTGGAACCGAGGGTTTCCAGAAATAGGCCAGATTCTTTGACAGAGAAACTCCTGTGAGCTTCACAGTGTCCCATTCGCATGTCGATATCTGTGGAAGAATTAGGACGACTGTATCTGGCGCAGCTCACGAAGGGGTGCAGGAACGACAAGTGTTGTAACATGGACTGTGGACGCAATCGCTCGCGGGAAGGGTTGGTTGCGTCCGCGCAAACGGAGGAGGAGAAGAAGGCAATCGTGCAGCGAGCGATTCGAATGGCGAAGTATGGAACCATCTTCAGCTGCTCGTACGTGAATCGCGCATTTGCGTGCGATGACGATTCCATGGAAACCTTCGTGGATAAGTCCATTCTTGGAGATGTGAAGGTATGTGAGAGAGTAATCAAGTTGCTTCTGTTGTATCGGACTCACCTCATAGAATGCTAACACTGTCTCTCCAAAAGGACAAGTACAAGTCGATCAACGTGAAGGCTCCCCTCTTCCAAGAGCTACTCGATGCTCACCCCACGCTCTCCATTGTATTTGCGGCGGCAGGATTCCGCTTTGATTACTGTGTGTGTTGGTTCTTTCCTGTTACCGTAGGCGCTTTTCGGTTCACTTCGGAGAGCAAGACGAAGCGCATGATTCGCATTCTCTCCGCTCCCGTAAACGTCTTCCTCACCCCTTCTCTTGATCTCTAGAAAGCAAAGCGCGTGGACCTGTCCTCATTCACCAATCTGTCTGAAGTGAGTGCTACTGTCCCACTCTCCCCAGTAGCTTTCTGCTTTGAAGGAAACGACCATTGAGAACAATGCGCTGTCCCTCTTCTCCTACGAGCCCTTTCAGCCCAAAGTGGGACGCATCGTCATTTCCCATTCTGTTCTCTTTTCGTCTGATTTCAAGTGCACGCTCCGCTGCTCACTGAAGAAATGCACTCTGTGCTTCGTGTGGAGTCGTGATTTGGACGAGCTGAAGCACATCTCCGTTCGCAACGACCTTTTTGTGAGAGAAGACGGAAGCGCGTTGCCATCTCCCATTTCCGTGATGATGCTCGATTTTCAGAGGGAGTACCTTTCTTCTTCCTCCTTCAACGTAGTCCCTCGTTCACCATCGACCACGACCGCACGGTGAGCATTCGCGAGCCTTCTTACCACGCGACACAATTCCCCATTCATTCCGACGTTCCAGAAATCGAGACGATTTCGATCATCCACAGCGGCAACGAGGTCTTCCTGCTCTTCAACACGAGCTGCGTGCTGCAGGCGTCTCTGCCGCAGAACACGCTGCTGGAGGACGACTGCTTCATGGCGCTGGTGAGCGCGTGCGACGGCAACAGTGCGAGCGGGTGTGTGGTGAAGGAGCTGCACTATACGGAGGAGGTGGACAGAGAGCGGTTGGCGGGACTGAGTGAGCGTGATCACGAGATGGTGGGAGAGCGAGAGGGGCATGACACATAGCACCCACAACTGCAGGACCACGGCATCGACTCGCTGATCGACCTCTGTCGCTACGAGGTGAGTGCCGAGAGCTGTCGCGTGCCTCTTCGCCACCGCGCGCTGCGCGACGACCACATGGTAGATGTTGCGGGAGTCGTCGAGTGTAGAGAGTGCTGCACTGCCACGACATGCGTGGGGGCTACCAGGAAGACAGCTGGTTTTATGTGCGTGTTGTCGTGTTTGTTGAGGGCTAGGGCGCGTCATCGCCCTATTACGCCTTCCACTTCTGGTCCTCCATCGACCTCTTTGTGTACTTCTCCCACCACCTCGTCTCCATTCCCATATCCTTCCATCGCTTCACCGCTCTCCTTCACCCCACCCTTCCAACTGGATCGAGGCAGGCCATCGCAACGGCGTTCCCGTTCTCGGCACGCTCATCGTCGAGGGGCGGAATGAACAGCTTCTCTTCCAACTCCTCACCGGACCCGACTCGAGTCTCCGCAACGTGAAGTCCCCCCTTCTTCGCTGTGTGATTCGCAGATTCGACTCCTTCTTCGCCGACCGTCTCGCTACACTTTGCAAAGAGGCCAACTTCGACGGCTATCTCGTCAACATCGAAACGCCCTCCGTCCCCACACCCCTCCTCCAGCCACTCCAGGAGTTCCTGAAGCGGCTCCGCAGCCAGCTCCGCGCCATCTCGCCCACGTGTCAGCTAATCTGGTATGACTCCATCGACGTGCGCGGCGCGCTCAACTACCAGAACCAACTCAACGCCCAGAACCGGCCCTTCTTCAACGCCTGCGACGGCATCTTCCTCAACTACTGGTGGCAGCCCCAGGATTTGATCGCCACGCGACAGATTGCCGGAAATCGGTCCGATTTCGGTCACACTCTTACCCGTAGCAAACGCGACGTGTACGTGGGTATCGACGTGTGGGGACGCGGCACGCACTGTGGCGGCGGTTACAACACGTACAGTGATCTGGAGCTCATTGCCAAGCAAGGACTGTCGTGCGCACTGTTCGCTCCGGGCTGGGTTTTTGAGCACGAATTCGATTGTCGGTACTCTTCCGAGTATGTCAAAAAGGAGGCCGATTTCTGGCACAACACGCTGTTGAGCGTGACGGAGAGCGGGAGCATGTGTCTCACACAGAGTCCGACGTGCGTGACCTTCTATGCACGTTCAGTGGTGCTTGATAATCAATAGAGCGGTCAGCACGGCAGTGGGTACTCGCTTCCGCTGTACAGTAACTTCTGTACAGTATGAGTCGTCCTTGATAGTCATGGCTAGATGGTGACGAAACACGAGTTCATTCGAGGCACCCGCTATGACCACAATTCGTATTGTCCCCGATTCTGCTCCACGCTTCCCTTACTGGATGTGACGGACGAACAGGGAAGCGAGCTGCAAGGCGAACTGGTGGACGACGAGGGGTACAATAGTGGGGGATCCCTCCAAGTGAGGAGTTACGTTGGAGGGCGAGTGAAGCGACGCGAGCTGGTGCTGTTCCGGTTTGAGGAGGAGATGATGGTGAACGAGCCATTGGTTCTGAGTGTGGTGGGAAAAGTGGAGACGAAATCGTGCCTGTTTGTGGATATCGTGAGATGTAGGGCGAAGTGGAGAATTGTCATTCGGGGGAAGGTGGAAACCGTGGAACCGTTGCTGTCGAGCACGTCTGACTATTCGTGCGTTCTGCGATTGGGCGAGGATGATGATGCGGGCATTGCTCCCTTCCTCCACACTCGTTGCGGAAACGGGTGGAGCCGGTGGTGGTGGACCGTTTACCCGAACATGCGGGACTACCACGTGACGTGTCTTCAGAGCATCGCATTGCAGTGCTCCAACGACAAGTACGAAGAAGGACTGCTTCGCATGGGCTGCTTCTATTTGAACAAGGCGAGCACGCATTCGCTCATTCTGAAGTCCGATTGTGGTTTCTTGCGTTCTTGCTGATTCATAGTCATTCCACTCAACTACACTGTTCAGGTGCTGCAGAACCCGGTCGTTCGCAACAAGCAAGACGCATTGCAGAATCAGTATGGCGTTCTTCGCTGGCAAGTGAAGGCGCGCGATTTGGTGCTGGAGGACGGCGTTATGCCGATCGTGGACTACTTCCGCGTGTTCATCGACGGACGGTATTGCGGGAAGACGAAAACGACGAGTTTTTGCTTAAAGAAGAGTAAACGATTATATAAAACACTCAGAAATAGAATTGAACGCCAAGAAGAAGAGAATGACCGTGATTGTCCAGCCCGTCACCCTCTTCGGCTCTTCCGTCCCTCTCACGAAGTGCAACTCCACCTCTATTGTGTTCTAATCAAGAGTCATATCGTGTTGCTTGCGATCAAACAGACGCACTTCAAAAGCACATTATGGGAAAAAGCCTCTCTTTGTAGGACTCGAAACTGACTTTCCACGTACTGCGACCACGTACACCAGGTTCTTCACAAACCGAACGTAATCCGTCACAACAGTATCAAAAGAAGTATTCTCAAAGCTTCCAGCCTGCGCCGTGAACCACCAAAGCCACACCCACCTTAAAACCGTAACGCATCACGGCGCGATCGTCAGGATCTTGTCTTCCCTTCGCCTCCGGTATCACCATGTAGTACACATCGAAGGGGCCGCCGATAATAATACAACGAATGAACACAATGTTGTGGATGGTTTGAATGCTCCGAATGCGAATTGGCGAATTCGAGCTTGACGGTCCTACGCGTCAAACACCTCCCTTTCCTCTACTCGGCTTCTCGCTGTTCAGATTGCCGAAGTTGACCTCCGGGTCTACACTTCACACGCCAATGCAGCATTCACTCACTGGGGGTGGCTTCGTCTTTTCTCCTCGAACAGCCGTAATGAGAACTACCCGTTAGTCCACAAAACAAAACGCACGGTCGTCTTCCGAAGGAAGAGGCTTGGGCGGAATCACGACGGGATGGTCGAGGTCGATGCGAACAACCTTGCTCTTCACGTCCTCCACGCGACAGCCAACAAACGCGAAGTGGAACTTCCCGATGGCGCTGCTCACATCGTACTCGATGTAGCGACCTCGCTTTCCCCTACGCATCACCGGCGTATCGATTGCGCACAGCTCGATGTAGTTCTCGTCGCGGAAGAGCTCGTTGTCCAGCACGTACGCATCCGTTTCTCTGTACAGAAGGTAGTACTGGATTTCCATCACGCTGTTCCCTCGCATCACGATGGTGAACTCGTTGTCCTTCTTGATGTACGTCGCGTCAAACGAGATCTCGCTACCGAGGATGTCTACTCCTAACGCGAAATGCGAGAGGAAACTACACTTATTCAGAGGCAGGTTGATGTAGAGAGGCCTCGTCGCGCACTCGTTGTCGGAATACACGCCAACAATATACAGCGCTCCCGGGAGGGCGTGGAGCTGACTCGTGTGAACAGTCCACTTCGAACCCTTCATATACTTCCCCTGGTAGATGCCGTTCTCGATAATGTACTCCGCAGAGTACCGAGGCGTTCCGTCGTCCACTGTAAGCACAAACAGATTCATGAAGTCGGAAATCACATCGCCACTGATCGAATTGCTGCCCAGCTCGTATTTCAATGACACTGGCCTGCATTCTGTCCCTTAGCCACGCATCCGCGCTCCTACCTGATGCTGATGAAACGGCACTTGTCGATTGGCCGTTCTCTACACGGTTACAAAACAAGGCAGGAAGTGGGGTACTGAAAAACTGCAAGTAGGTCATGTAGACTACCAGTATGCACAAGAAATATCCATACAAAGAAAGCACCTTTTGCTTCTGCATACCGAAATAGTGACAATGCCCTCCTGAAACAAACACGCCATTGTACAGAATTACCATTCTCCTCCACGAACACGCAGTGACACTGGCACGTTACGATGGCACACTTCCTCCGCCGGTTGTTCACGTCATCGGAGAACCACTCCCGAATGTGCTTCAAATGGCCCCCATGACCGCAGCGCAAGCACATCGCCACCAGCCCCTGGTTCTTCGCCTGGCACACGGAGCAGAACGACGTCTCCATGCGACTGCGCGGCACGCCCGCGTCCATCGCCTTGTTCCGCGGGTGCCTCCCGCCCCGCTTCCCCTTCCGCTCTCCTTTCCTTCTCCCCGGCGACGCCGCGTCCTTCCCGCCCGTCACAATGAACGGGATCTCGTCCATCGGCAGCGCCTCCACCACGTGCGTCTGCCTGCCGTCCGAAGCGAAGAACAGTGGTGACAGGTGGAAGTATTCTTCGTCCTGCTTCGTCGCCGTTTGAAAGGTGATCTCGGGTTTCTGTCCTCTCACTCCACGCCGACAAGCCTACGTAAGTCTCGAACACCGGAACGCCAATAATCGAGCAGATTTCGCGCATGCTCACCAGCTCCTCGTAACACTCTTCTCGCGACAGCAGGTCGAAGAAACACTCCAGCCACGTCAGCACCTCCTTCTTCGCCGACTCGTCCCGCTTTATGGAATTCCACAAAACCAGACTAATTGTGACCGCGCTCTGGAGGTCGCCCTCTCTCACGAACGCGCGAAGAAACGACAAATCCTTCGCGAAGGTGAGCTCTGTCATGAAGTTGCACAAATCGGGGGAATAATTGTCATCCTGGACGCTGGGCAGCGACGTGAGCGAGTCGTTGCGCCGCACCTATCGGTCACACACTCCAGAAATAGCCACGATTGCTGTCATGTCACCCACGCTGTTCTCGTGCGGCATGGACGACACGGAGTTGCCGCGCGACCCTACGCCTGAGTCGGACACGCAGCCCGCACGATTGGGAGGAGAGATGACGCTGCCCGAGCGGTGCGGCCTGTCCTCGTCCTGCTTCACGGACTGCACCTCCACCAGCGTCGCGAGGATCGCCCACACCGACGCGATCGCCGCCAGACCGTTGGCTTCGCAGACCTCCGCGTTGGCCTCGCACAGACACACGAGCGTCGGGAGCTGGGCGTCGCAGACATAGTGGTACTCCTTCACCAGCTTCTTCATCATCGCCAGGCCGTAGCTGAACCCCGTGTTCTCCGCCGCCGTCACCACGTGCGGGAGAAAGAAGAAGGAGTCTACGCCGTCAGCGCGCTACATCACGCCCACTCGAGTGACGGAAGGAGAACAACTCGTTCGCTCCCAGCGCTGGTGGGATGTGGTCCTCCGTTCGCATGTCCGCGTTCAGCACGCCCGCCACGGTGTCCACCTTGCACAGCGACAGCGACGTCAGACACAGCGTGCTCGAGAACTGCTTCAGACCGCGCAGCGGGAACACGTCGATCGTCGTCGTCTTGCGGTTGTCCTGCAGAACCGCCAGGTACTGACCCGAGTTCGCCGACCCGGGGTGACCCATCCAGCACACCTCCTTCACGCACTGCGACTGCTCGAGGAGACAGAAGGGGAGCGAGCTAGGGGTCATTGCGCTGCGAGACGACATACGGGCGTCGGATGTCCCACACACCCACTGCGTTGCCGTCGGACAGACCACACGCCGCGATCAAATCTGGGAGTTATTGGGAATGCCAAAACCGACTCGGATTCTGAGCACTCCACGACAGGTCCTTGACTCCGAACTCGGTCTGAATCACCGACGGAGGCGTTTCGTCCTGCGAGGAGAAGGAAGAATACAGCTCCGAAAACTGGCGATCTGTGGTGTTGAACAGAAGGATGGAGTGGTTCGAGCAGCCGACGGCGAGCGCGCCCGCTTTGTACGCGTTGTAGCCAAGCGTTGTGAAGGAGCCCGAGTCTGTGCTGCGGAAGGAGGCGATCGGCGAATCGACGAACATGTCGAAGAGCTATGGGATGAATACGACAGCGAATGCGGACGTGGAGGGTGGAGTCGTCGTGGATGGCCGCAAAGAGCGTTTCTTTGAAGGGGTCGAACATGGCACAGGAAATGCCGTGAGCCCCGCTGGACAGATTCCACTCGCGAACCGTCGCGCACTGACGTCGATCCTGAGTATCAGTGAAATGGCGTCAATCCAACCCAGAGGTAAATGGAACCATCCTGACCGCACGAGAGCAGAAGATTGGGATTCTTCGGGTTCCAGCTCAGCCCCTGGCACATGGATGGGTGATTTCCCAGCTTTGAGTACGTCTTCACGAGCTTGTTGTAATCGATGTCCCACAGCATCACACTCCCGAGTGCATTCGCAGACGCAAGGGTGTACACTACAAATGAATAGGAGCCGGGTGTGAAACTCTCTGTCGGGTGCGGATTCAGCTGCAACACAGGATACGGCCTTTCTTTTCGCCTCTCCCTTGACATGTGAATATTCTCGTGCTTGTAGTTCCAGCCCGTATCCACCGTGACGACGCTCAGGTCTACAATCACAGAGGAACGCGGGAACTCACTGTTTTGGCATCCGATCATGATTTTGCTGTTGTCGATGCGACTGGGGTAGAACACATTCGCAACGTCGTCTCCATTAATACTAACCAGCGGGTCAATATCATAGAACGGCATGGTGAACGGAACGGCTGATTTGGCGGTCGCGCAGAATCGTGTGTTGGAAGGCATCCCACGATCCCAAGGAATTGACAGTGCGGACTTGCTCGGAATGGAAATGAATGGGAGTGGATGCGATGAAATTCCTGTAAATGTGCGAGTGTGTGATTTGCGTCTGCCGCTGCGCGTGATCATGCCACTGTTCCCAATTGCCATTCCGAAAGCGTTTCAGGAGTGTGAATGAGAATTGGAACCACACGCAATCGACATATCCTTCCTCCGAACAAACAAGCACAAAAGAGAGAATACACTTCCTCTGTATCCGAATCTGTTGTAGAGTCGTTCAGTGGGTGTGGAGAAGGAGAGGGGGTGTATTTCCGAGATCGCAAACTGCCCGTCCCACTCACCACGCTTCTCGGCGTCTGCACGGATTCGTCGTCCGAGTAGCTTCGTTTCGGACTCCGCGGGGATGAGTATTCCACACTCGAGTACCGCCTTCCGGCAACGTGGATAGCAGAAGAGGACGGCTGGAGGAGGGACTGGAGCATGCACTGGAGCTCCCTCGTCGAAGGGCGTTGGTCCGGATCCTTCTACTCCTCATTCTCGTCTCGTCTCCCCACCTTCAGCAGAGACTGCACGATGCGAAGGAACGGGGCGGGATAGGAATGGGGCAGTTGCGGCGTCTACACAACCAGTCCTCCCTTCAAGCTACAGGCGAGTAGATGATTGCGTGGAACAGTCCCGCGATGTTGTTTCCGTTGAAGGGAGGCTGCTTGGCGATGAGTTCGTAGACGACTGAACATGATGGGAATGCAAATCACGCACTGCAGCCGAGAGACCACATGTCCACTTTGTTCGTGTAGACCTTGTTCTGGCAGATTTCCGGAGCGATGTAGAAGGGCGTCCCCACCTGCGTGACGGCGAAAGCCTGTCGTTGAACACCACACCCACCCATACACTCAGGGCTTCTCTGGCAATGCCGAAGTCTGCGATCTTCAACTTCAGCTGCATGACCCGGCCCGGAGAGTACCACTTGTCCAGACTCTCGTCCGACAGAGGCTCTGGAGAGTCCGTTGCGAGCAGGATGTTTTCGGGTTTGAGATCGCGATGAATGATATGCCTGTGATGAGCACAGATTCGGAATGGTACATGCCGTGGATGTACTGCAGTCCGTCTAGCATCGCCTTGAGCCAGGAGAGCACCAGAGTAATCGCAATGTCTCTTTTCACTCGCACCAAATAGTCAATGTACTACACATTCCACATGGCGGCAAACCCTACGGTGCGTAGGGAGCGCGCGTTGGCGTACTCCATGACAATGACCTTATACCCTTCGTGAATGAACGAGTCGATGTATTTGATGATGTGTGGATGCGACAGCGAAGAGAGTATGGCGTTCTACAGGGAAGGAGGACACGTGATTGGACTTCCTTTTCCAGCCGTTCTCTCTCCTCGGCGGATACCTGCGATATCGGGAGGTGGTACACTTTTAGAACAACATAGCGTCCTACTCTTCATCAAACGACCGTCCGCTACCATCGCTCTTCCGCTTCGCTAGTTTTACCACCGAGGACGCGCCAGTTCCGATCGTGGACACTTCTGTGTATCGTTCCATGAACAAGAACAATCTGTCAAAACTGACAGGAATCGCTTCGTGGAAGAAACAGACGATTCATGTTGCATATCGTAAGGTACAGATTTCGGGATCTCCGTCATTTTCTCAAAACTAGGATAATAGTAGTCCAGCGGCTTCTCCTTCTCCTGGACGTTCTCAGCGGGGTCGTCCAGCTCGTTCATGTCGTCGCTCGACTCCTCTCGGCGAGGCGTGTGCCACTCATTCGGACCTACGCATCACCCGCCAATCCCACTCCCACAGAAGAGTCGACTGCCCGGGAGCGTGGAGGGGAAGCTCATCTGCGGCTGCGCACTCCGCACCATCGTCGAATGGTACTACAGGTCAATGCTCCGACGCTGCCGTACGTTCAAAACGGGGGGATTCACCACCCACTCATTCTGCAGCACGTCGTCGATGCTCGGTCGCTTCTCGGGGTCCGCCTCGACCATCGCCTTCGCTAATGCCACTGCATTTGGCGAAATCAGTTCCCACCCTTCCGATGTGAAATCAATGGTCCCATTTCTGCGAATCAGCTCCAACTAGAGTAACGTACACGGTGAACCTCAGAATCGAGTTGGTGTCGTTGCCCTCGTACGGAGGGTACCCAACGAGCATCACGTACAATAATACCCCTAACGAGTACACATCGCACTTCGGCGAATAGGCGCAGTCCTGCACATAAGTCCCCTAACCCAGCAATACGGTCAGCACCTCCGGAGCGATGTACCCCGCCGTGCCCACGATCTCCTTCTCGTTCTCCGGCACGTCCATCACATAACAGCACCCAAAATCGGCCAGTTTCATGTCAGACGCGGGCTCTCGCGTCAGATAGATGACGTTCTCCGGCTTCACGTCGAGGTGCAGAATGCCCTTCTCGTGAAGCGCCTTGAGAGCGCGACCGATGTGGCGCACCACGCGAGCGGCTTCCTTCTCTAGCGGTTATGGGGGTGTTTGTGGAATACCGGAGTACACGCCGTTGTTGCTGATGCGCTCGTACAGATCGCCACCACCCAAGTACTCCATCACGATGTGAATCAGGTAATCGTCTTCGTAGATTTCGTTGATGGTGACCAAGTGCTCGTTGTACACGCGTTGCTATGCATCATACGGGAGTGCCGAATTCACCTTGATCGTGCGAAGCACCATTAGCTCATGTGTCAGGATATCCCGATCCACCTTCTTCTTGTTGATGATCTTCACGGCGTAGTTCTTCATGTTCGTCTATTCATCATCCAGGGAGTCCGATCTCACATTACACTCTGCCAAGCGAACGACGCCAAAGCGCCCCTTCCCGAGAACCCTCCCGAGCGAGAAGTGGTCGTAGACGCTTCCCACACCGCGAAGCGTTGGACGACTGTTAATCCGCTGCACAAGGAACTTGCACACTTGGATGCACTGGATCCACATGTTCTATTGTTCGTGCGAAACCAAATAGCATACCCGCTCCTCCTGTGAGCCGGCGTCCAGAATGTAGAGACGATCGGCCTTACTCGGGAGAACGGAAAAGGAGAAGGGTCGACTCGAAATGTTCTCCAAGGAGATGCGGCAGTCTGCAGTGATTTCGGCTTGGTGGCGCATCTTGTTGTGGTTATTCGCCTACACGTCACTCTGCGCGAAATCGGGCACCTCCCAGTACGACAATATCTTTCCAGATAGAATGAAAAAGCGGTTCTTCCACATGCGCAAACGCTTGAATCCCTTCTTCATCATGTAGCCTTCCACTCGCAACTGGAATAGCGTCTCGTGCGCATCGCTCAGCGACATGTTCACCACGTCATCTCGACTGAGAGCGAGAATGTCGTGGGAGTTGCAGATAATCGACTTGACCTGCTTCGCACACGTGTAGGTTGCATCGTCCCTCCCCACAACGCCCGTTCCAAAAACGCTATCCAAACCCGGCTTTGAATGGAATTCCCCCAAAGTAACGGTGTTGCTCGTACTCTTCCCGTCCCTTACGACTTTGTTGAACGCCGAGAGCCAAGACTCCTTCGATTGACTCTCCTTCTCCAGCATATTCTCCAGATCTGGGCAACTACCCCTGTTCATTTTCCAAGCACAGACTCAGATCCGGGAGTACTGTACAGCCCAAATGCGACTGTCTTTTGTACGTTTGGCTAAAATAGTCCCGAAAACGGAGCACATGTGTTTCTCAGCAAAACGGGAGGATGAGCACGATTATTGGATAAAACAGTCACAGAATAGGATACAAGGATCAAACGAACAAGTTCAGGACTGCCCAAACGCTGTCCATTCTTCTGGAGACGAACTTGGAGGCGCGATGAGAGAAGGACTTCTCCTCCACCGCATACTTCGACTGGAATTCCTTTTCAATCGTGGGGATGTAGCTGTTCACCGCCTCTTCTCGGTCCTCGTTCAAGGGATGATCAACGAACACGGAATACGCCTTCTTCACGGATTTCGGCAAATCATCGGAAGGCAAGCACGCCAGCGTTGTGCCGAATTGAGTGATGTCGTAGCCAGCACGCTTCAGCAGGTACATTCCGATGTGATCCGCCTCCAGCTCCTGTTTTCGACTACGGCAATTAGCAGTTCACATATCCGTTTACCCTCGTTTCTTTCCATAGAGTTTTGAAATAGCGGGGACAATGAACACATCACCCGTGATTAGCATAGCCAAGTAGGAAAGCAGCGTGCTGTAGTGCGTCATCGTCTCCGAAGAGTGGCGTGCGATGCTGTGAGCCATCTCGTGAGCAACCACGCCCGCCACACACTAATCGTCACTGAATGCACACGTCACTCACCTCCTCCACATCCTTCACGAGTCCCTTCTCCTGCATCGCTGCGTAATGCTCAATCAGTCCCGTGTACACCACGATGATGCTTCCAATCGACGAAAACGCGTTCACCGTAGGAGACTCGACGACGATGATCTTCATTCCCTTCATGTACTCCTCGCAAGACGGATCAAAGTAGACGCACGCACGCTGAATGTCGCCGACAACACGATGCACGAGGCGATAGCGGATGTCTGTGGGATCCTCGATGATGGGCTCGCCACCCAGCTTCTCGCCGTCTTCGGTTGAATAATCCAGCAAGTTCTGTAGAATCCACTCCTGGAAGCCCAGCTCCTGCTCATACGAAAAGAACTAGCATTGAGAAGGCGTGTAGCAACTACAATATACTCGCGACGATTCGTAATCGGCACAAAGCAGCGATGCTTGTAATACCCATATCCGCCAGCGCACAGACCAACCCCACCACCGCATAGCCAGTAGAGAATACGACGCGCCATCTTGTCGTTCATCTCCGTATCTACTTCTAAGGAGGAAAACGAGAACGGTACAGTTCAGACGCTTCGCCATAGGAAAAAGGGTTTGTACATTATGCTCCTGCACCAATGGTTTTGCCTGCTCATACATCTCCTTGCTGCTGTTGTATTCTTCATCACTTATCCACGGTCTCCGCTCTATCCTATCAATTTGAGTCGCAACACACTACTCGGTGCTTTCAGTCTCCTTAAACGGACAATTCTCTACTCATTACGAAGAACACGCAACACGACTCCCGCTCGGACGAATTGAACACCGCGTTGAGCCATAGACGAACCAAAGATAACGAGCTTGAAGAGGTCCATCCAACGAAAGTGTTCAGTGAGAAAGACCCTCAGTTTGTACGAACAAGGGTGTGGTTGTGGGGGATTGTAACTGGTTCGATCGTTATTGTAACTGAAGTGAAAGCGATGCGGGTTTTCAGTTCCAGGTTTAACGGGGAATCGATGATGATCGGGAATTGTTATGGGGAGGAATCGAGAATTCAAATATTGATTATATGCATTGTTCAATAGTCACGAAAGCTCTTCACATGCCTCCGAGAAGGATAATGACCAAAATGCGTTGCAACGAGAAGGTCTCGATGTGGGTAGGAATGATGATGAATTGTACAGAGAGATAGAGGAATCAAGTCCATCATCCGAAACGACTCAAACAAACTGCAGATACCTCTTCCACGCAAAGAGTAGAAACCATGAAGACAGAATCCCTCTCCCAACACCCAACACACACAAACACTCCAACACACACCCTCTCTTCGCCATTATACTCCCCTCACACAACACACATCAATCCCACACTCACCCATCATTCCATTCACCAACACAAATACACCCGCCTTCATCCATTCCACTTTTCCTCATCAAGATACGGTTCTCTTGTAGTCGGTTTGATATCTCGCGATTCGCCTATTAATCTTTTCCTTCGTTACTCGATTTTCGCTGCGCGCAGTATCTGTTAACAATCAGTGGGAATAGGTCGAGAGTGGTTGAGTGTGTGTAGAAAGATGGCTCTCAGTGCGTTTTCCTCGGCAATGTTGACCGTGGTGATAATATTGTTAGTGATAGTGGTGGTAGGTGATTGTATGTTGAGAAGGAGTGAGCGTGAGTAACTTCGTTGTAGTTGTGTGCAATCGTATTCAATCTTTGTGGGTACATCGTCCATCAGACGGAGGGTATGTGTGATGGTTGTATAGTGGTAATGGTATAGCGATCGTGATCGAGCGTTTTGGTAAATACCACCGAACGCTGACATCTGGGTTGAGTTTCGTGGTTCCATTCATCGACAAACCGCGTTGTTTCACGTGGACGCGAACGTACTTGGACAGTGAGGGCGTGATGAAGGACGAGAGTACTTCCGACTACCGTGTGGATTTGCGTGAGTGCGTGTTCAACTTCTTGCCGCAGGAGGTGTACACGAAGGATACGATTCTGTTGGACGTGAGTTCGATAATGTACTACAGTATCGTGGACGTGAAGAAGGCAGTGTACGAGGTGGACGATTTGCAGAGCGCGATCGTGAACGTGGCGCAGACGCAGTTGAAGGAGGTGTTTGGTCGAATGACGTTCCAAGAGTGTATGACGAGTCAGGACCAGATAAACGAGTGAATGAATGGGTGGTTATTGAGTGATAGACACATGAAGCAGGCGTTCCTTCCTCGCTTTTTGGGTTGGGGAATTCGCGTGGAGCGCATGGAGTTGTTGGACATAATGCCTCGAGCGAGTGTGTGTATGTGATTGAGTTGATGTGTAGCAACAGCGAATTCGATGAAGACGCAGATGATCGCTGAGCGCGAGCGTCGTGGTCAGTTCATCGAGGCAGAGGGCAAGAAGACGGCTCTTCGTATTCGTTCCGAGGGAACGAAGGTGGTGAAGCAGAACAATGGTTTGGCAGAGCAGGAATCGACGCGTAAGATATCGGAGGGAAACGCGCAGGGTCGTATTGAGTTGGCTCGCGCGGAGAGTCAGAGTTTGGAGTTGGTGAAGTCTGCTTTACAGAGTAACAGTGGAAGTCAGGCTCAATACATGTTGGCGATGCGTTACTTGGAGTTGCTGAATGGAATTGGTTATGGAAGTGGGAACAAGACGATCTATCTTCCATACGAGGCGAACGCGTTGAATGGAAGTATAAGTGGATTGAGCAAGTTGTATGGAAAGGATCGTGTGTTTGAGGGAGAGGTGAGACGAGAAGAGAGTAAAGAGAGTGCGTTTGACGAGCTGAACTGAATTGTATATTGCTGTTGTGTTTGTAAGAAAGAGGATAGAGGTGTTTGCTGATGGAGGACTTCATCTCC
>ERZ1106948.268-NODE-268-length-26422-cov-55.261008_pt1 | contig 26422 bp, 46 predicted proteins | sample MGYA00403673_ERZ1106948 | MGnify/ENA primary metagenome ERZ1106948 (study PRJEB35170, sample SAMEA104062409) | human gut metagenome | biome: human gut; feature: human-associated habitat; material: faeces | place: Denmark | collected 2012-05-07 ...
GTTGAATTGAAAGAAAGAATGGGATTCAGTGAGAAGGAGAGAAGGTTCTAGAAGGGCGCGTTTGATTGGGCGCACGGGTTCGCTTAACGGAAAACGCCAGTTAGAACAAACAAACGAAAAACGCACGCCGTACTTGCTCCTCCACACCGCGACGATGGCCGCGGCCACACAGTTCCTTACCACCGTGCTGTTCATCGAAAAGTGGCGATCGCGAATCCCAGCGTACAGGCACAGTGTCGACGTTTCGTCGCGAGCGCACTCCGGCCCCTTCTCGCCGATCGCCGTCTCCTTGGCGTACAGGACGCCCACATTCGACGCTAAACGACGGTAGCAGCCGTACTGCCAAAACGGCGGGAACAACTCCACCACGAAGCTGTTCGGCATCATGAAGATGATGTTCGTTATTCCCGCTCCGTGAACGGCCACAAGAACGTCCAGCTGGGCGAACTGGCGAATCAGCGCCATCCCGTCCAGACGCTCCAACACCCACTCCTCCAGACGCAACTATCCCTCACGCTCCGTGCCAAACCCTACCTCCCTCGAGAACGAGTCCTGGAGCGCGAACAGCACCTCGTCCGAGTTCAGGAGCCGTCGCTTCCCCAGCCGCTTGATCAGCGCGCCACGCAACCGATCGCCGCGTCGCTTGCGCTGAAACCGCCACCCCACACGCTTGTACCCCACGGCACGCAGCATGTCTGCCGCCAGCGGCTCGCCGATGAAACTCCCCGTCCCGTCCGTTTCCCACGCCCGCGCGACGACCATCGAGGCGTCGCACAGGAGCGATTCGCGTCGCTTGTCGGGCTTGGGGTGGTAGTGGGGTCGGCGCGAGGGGGGAAACACCTCCAGGTACAACGACTCCAGCAGCAGCGACCAGGAGGCGGGGGACAGGTCGGGCTGGTCCACGAGGAAGATAGTCGAGATCTGGGGGTGAGCGAGGGCAGGAACGAGGTACGGGAGGGAAGAGCTCGGGATGGAGGGCGATGTGGAGAAGGATGCTCGTTCCCTCCAGAATGTGGAAGACGTTGCTGTACTGACGCGGGTGGAGGTAGAGGATGTGCTCGCCGGGAGGGAGAGAGGAGCCCTGCAGTGGAGTGGATGATGAAATGAGCTTGTTGTCTGTGCTTTAGATGACATCGAATTGATTACAATAGAAGTCCTTCATCCCGAATCGAGTGGTCACTTCCTTCAGCAGCGCCCCACTCTCCTTTTCGTACACCACGAGCGAAAGATAGGGGAAACGAACGCAAGCATCGTGGAGAATGGCGTAGTCCTTCGTGAGCTTTGTGGGGAACGACCTACGGTCAAACGGAGAGAATGAACCAAACGATGAAAAGGACGTGTTCGCAATGAACTCCCGGATTCGCAGAAACTGTTCGTACCAATCCTCTCGCTGGAAATCGATTCGGGTTGTGGTGGTGTTGATTCGGCCCTCCCTGTTGATCCGGATCAACTCATCCGTGTCATTCACGTCAGTGATTACATAATGGTTACTAGAAACTGAAGCGGGAGAGAAGTCACCTACAACACCTTGTCTCTGCGCGAGACTGTAGAAGACAGACTCCGCATGTCATGACAAACCACAAACGAAATGGAGCCGACAAGAAGGAGCACGACGCCCAAAAGAAGGACTGGACCCGCGTTCATGGTATGGAAAGCACAGCAGGAATTCCCAGAGCAGGAAGCGCACCACCGGACAACAGAGGAGCACTCAGGAACAAACACTGAACACTTCAAACCCGTATTTCTCTCTCCAAACCGCGCGCATGCACTCCCCAACGCGTTCCGTCACAAGCGTCTGGTTCATCACGTAGTTGAGATTCCGCGTCGGATTCAAGCTTCCCCTCCGATTCGCCTTCACAATCCGCATGTCCGTCCCATTCACGCCCTCTCCCACGTCTCGCATGTACAGCAGACCCGCACTCTTCGCCAATCGCATGTAGGGCTCGATTTGCCAGTAGGGAGAAACCAGCTCGTACAGACAACTGCGCGGAGTCATGAAGACGATGTTCGAGAGTCCGGCCCCATGAGGCGCAATCAGGACATCAGCCAACGCCATGTGACGAATCTGATCCACCATAGAGATCCGCTCAAACACCACGGCCTCCAGCTCCAACTACGACGTGAGACCCACTCATCCCACCCACCTCCGTGCTGTACCGCACTCGCACAGCGTCGATCATCGCCACCTCGTTCTCGATCACGCGAACCACCACACGACGCTGCCACAGTCCGCGCAGACACTCGTTGCGTCGTGGCTTCACGAAGGAGACGTTGACATAGCGGTAGGCCACGCTCCGAAGCAAGTCTCCCGCCAACGGCTCTCCGATGAAACTCCCCGAGCCGAAGGGCTCCCACGCCTTGGCGACGGTCATCGCCTTGTCGCAGACCATGGGCGTGGCGGAGAGGGCGTGGAGCGAGAAGAGGACGACGGGACGGTGTTTGGGGGAGAGCGTGTGGAGGAAGAGACGCTCCATCACATCGCCCCAACACCCCTCCCGCCAGGTCGGGTGGTTGTGGAGCACGACGAAGGTGATCTACGCGTCAGCGCGAAGAGACGAGAGGACGTTGGGGTAGGCTTCGGGGTGGATGGCGACGCGGAGGAGCAGACTCAAGCCGGACAGCACGTGGTAGATGTTCAAGTAGCGACGAGGGTGGAGCGAGAGCAGGTGTTGGCCGTCGGGGAGGAAGGAGGAGGCGTTGAACGCTTCGCGGTGGGAGAACAGCGTGGTGTCTAGAATGGAGGGAAGGAACAGCGCGCACAATAGAAGTCGCTCACGCGGTGCAGGGCGTACAGCCGATGCTGCATCGATCTCCCCTTCTTCTCTCGTGCGTAAAGAAGGTTGCCACTCTTCTGGATGCAGCCGTTGGTGAGAATGCAGTAGTCGTGGTGGATCTGTCCGTCGCTGTATCCCTCCTGGCTAGGTGTTATGCTCGTTCCAAGTCCAATACGCCTCCCACCACGCTTCGATGGTGCTCTCGGACATGGACGGAGTGTCATCCAGCGCCCTTTGGACTGCAAGGAACTGGTCGTACCAATCTGGTGAGAAGAAATCGATGCGAGTTGCCGTCGTATTCAACAGGTGATCCTCTGTGAACACCAAACGGAATGGTTTGTTCTGATCCTGCGGCATCTCTTCATGCCGTTCATTCTCATCTTCCTGAAATGATTCAACTCCCCTTCAACGATGATCACGCTCCCAAACACGTACAATCGCACAACCGAAGCACTTTCTACTCTACGCACATAGGGATCCACGTTGGCGCTCCACACATGGAAAACGAGCACCCATGTGACAAGTCCGAGGAAGACGACTCCAATTCGCACGATCCGAATTGAAGAGAGACACATGAAACCCTACCGCATGCACAGCAGAAGGGGATGACAAAACTGAGGGTGACTCCAACAAACAGCCAACTCACGAACGCACATACTGTTGAAACATGGAAACGTCTACGTGACACACCGACCCCAGCCCGTACTATCTACGCACACGGTGTCAAGATGTTGAAACCCGCAGGGCAGAGAAACGCGCATGAGGAGAGGCATGTCTGCATGTCACACCCCCGCAGAAAGCGAACTGTCGCAGTGCAGCTCTCGCATCGCCTGGAAGCTGTAGCGCACGGACTGGATGGAGTAGAGTCGCGGCAGCGCGGAGAAGAACACTTTGCAGCCCGGCTCGCCACTGCCGCAGCACGCCGCCTCGCCCAGGTCGATTCGCTTCAGAGCGGAGAGAGAGGCGAACTGGACGATGGGGGCGTACATGAAACACCGGTCGCCGAGTCGGACGTGGGTCAGTTCGGGAAGATCTAGGTGTGAGGGGAGGAGGCGAACAAGACGGGAAAGAACCAGCGCGGAGAAGGCGAAGCAGGAAGAGTCGGTGCCGATGGCGCCGATGGAGAGCGTCTCGAGAGCGTTGAGATCCGCGAGCAGAAAGATGGAGTAGTCCGAGAAGGAGTGGTCGCCGATCGAGAGCGTGTGCAGACGCGGACAGGACCAGACGCTGAAACTCCGCTTCGTGTTGAGAGCACAGCCATCGGGCGCTTCCGTGAAGGAGCGCGAGCCCACCTTGAACACGGTCAGCTTGGGGAGGGACTGCAACATGACCATCTCCACGTGGGCGAAGCAGTCGTCCTCGACGGTGACGGAGGTGAGCATGGGCATCGACAGGAGGCGCAGCGTGGTGAAGCGCGCCTCGTTGCAGCAGTTGGAGCTGATCAGGATGCTGCCCAGCGTCTGCGTCAGAAGGAAGTCCTCGCTCTTGTCCACGAAGAGCAGCGCGTCCTCGTGGCCGTTGCTCCAGCGAGACGAGTACGTGACATCCCCATCGTAGTACACGGTGCCCGCTCCGTCGCGCAGATACCTGTCCTCGTTCTCGTTGTAGATGCAGCCGCCCTTGTAGTAGCAGTCGTCGCCGTACTCGATCATCGTGTCGTCCTCCAGGAACTCCTGCAGCTTGCCCTGCAGCTCGTCGTTGATGAAGTACCCGTAGAACAGACACCGACCCGTGTCTGCGTCGTACCCGTACCCGAACCCGTCTCGCTTGTCGTTCTCGTCGAAAGAACCCCGATATATCAAGTACTGCGTTTTCGCGCTGTACACGTGGAGGGCGGGGCCGTCGCGGTCATTCTCGATTCGGTAGGCGTCCTCGTCGCTGATGAAGTTGCTCCAGTCCTGAGTGTACGAGATCAGTCCATGACAGTACATGGTGATTCGTCCAACATCACCGTCAATCTCCTTGATCCAGCTCAGAGCGATGCATCCTGCGTAGAATAGCTTGAACTCGACGTGATTGACGTCAGCCGCTTCCTTCGTCAAAAACTCCATGTCGTGGGGCTTGAAAAACAGGATTCTCTCCGCACCTTCATGGCTCTCGCTCCTCGCAACGACGTAACCATTCTGTAGCACAGCATCCTTTATCTGCTGCTTTGATAGTTCTAGTGCGTTATTCACATGATGCAAATGTTATACCCTTCATACGGACGCAGCAACGAGGATTACTATGACACAGCTCCCATCCCGCGCTTGTCAATCTTGTCAATTCCTCTCGTGGAGATGAGTGCGCTGGCAGAGGGAAATCCGCTTTTGGAGGAGGGAGTATGCAGCCCTTTGCACCCTCTATTCGATGATAACACCACTCAATCAACACAATGAAATATCAAACATATCCATTCCTTCCACCCATCTGAAGAAGCACTCTATCCACCGGCATAGGCATCACTACCTCAACTCCTCCTCCTTCCTCTCCCCCTTTCCCCCATTCGCTTCCCCAAACGCCCAATGACTTTGCACGTTCAGTGGTCCTTCCTAGGGAAGAATCCCAAACCCTCATAGTCTCGTTTTGTGCTTCGTTAACGCTATGTCCGCTGTAAGAGTTCTCGTCTCCGGCGCTGCCGGTAACATTGGCTACGCCATTCTCCCTATGATTGTAAGTGCGTGGCTGGAGGTCGCGTAACGCCGTAGTGCAATGGCAACGTGTTCGGTGAGAAGCAGGTAGTCGTTTCCGCATGAGCGTCACTCCCTAGCTGATCGATCTGGTCCTTCTCGATATCGAGCACAGCATGCCGAAGTTGGAGGGCGTAGTCATGGAGCTGCTCGATTCCGCGTACCCGCTGGTGAAGAGTAGGAAGAGGCGTTTTCCGCTCACCCGCAGGCATCACCAAGAGCTTCAAGCCCATGGAGGCCTTCAAGGGCGTGCAGTACGCCTTCCTGATCGGCGGCTTCCCCAGACTCGCTGGCATGCAGCGTTCCGACCTCATCGCCAAGAACACGGCCATCTTCAGTGAGACGGGAAAGGCGATCGACGCCGTCGCCGAGAAGGACATCAAGGTGATCGTGGTGGCGAACCCCGCGAACACGAACGCCTGCGTGCTGATGGAGCACGCCAAGTCCATTCCTCGCGAGAACTTCTCCGCGATGACGCGTCTGGACGCCAACCGTGCCAAGTCGCTTCTCCGTGAGGCGGCGATCAAGAAGCTGGGCAGAAACGTGGCGATTGAGGAGGTGAAGAACTGCATCATCTGGGGCAACCACAGCGACACGCAGTTCCCCGATGTCAATTTCGCCACCATCGAGGGCAAGCCGGCTCGCGAGGTGATCGGCGACGACGCCTACCTGGACGGCGAGTTCATGAAGACGGTGCAGCTGCGCGGCAAGGCGGTGATTGCCGCTCGCGGTTTGTCGAGCGCGTGCTCGGCTGCCAAGGCCGCGTGTGACCACATGCACGAGTGGGTGTGCGGCACGAAGGAAGTGGGTGATTGTGATGCAAATGAGGGTTAGGGCGAGTACGCCATCATGTCGGTGGTGTCCGACGGCAAGCACTACGACGTGCCCGAGGGACTCATCTTCTCGTTCCCCGTGACGTGCAAGGACGGAAAGTGGTCGTACGTGGAGGGTCTGGAGTTGGACGCCCGCAGCAAGGAGCTGTTCGCGAAGACGATCGGTAGGAGTGTGTTGTGTGCGTGACGCGTAGCGGAGCTGGAGAGCGAGAAGAAGATGGCGTACGATTTCTTGGCTTCTCAGCAGTAATGAGGCTTGTTTGTTAACAAACGCGCGTATGCGTCCCACTCGTTCACGCTCATCAGCTTTTCCACCTTCTTCTTCCCCCGGAGGAAATCGCCCTGCTGACTCCGCTTCTTGTCGCGCTTCTCCTTCAGCTCCTTCTCCTGCTTGATGATATCGAACATTTTCTGCTTCTTCTCCGAGGTGTGCCCGAAATCGAGCTTCGCGCTGCCCTCGCCCACCACGCTCGCCAGCTGCAGCGTCTGCCGCTTCGCCTTCGCCAGCGACTTCTTGCCGATCTTCTTCGGCGTGTCGCGCAGCCCGAAACTACGAATCACAAAAACCCCCCCCGATTTCACCTCTTCGCCACGTGTCCGAAGTGCAGCGACCGCACGTTGAACGCCGTCTTCAGCTCCTTCGCGTATGTGGCGTACGACCGGCAGTAGCTGGTGAAGCCGACCACGGCGAGGTTCTTCAGCCCGTCGCTCTCCTCCACCGTCTTCAGGATGGCTGCCTGCACCTCGCTGGCGGCGTGGTTCCGCTTGGCGTACACGAGGGCGTGTCCGGGCCCGCTCTCGCGCACGCAGTTGTCGAACCAGACGTCGAAGTTGAACTGCTTCATGTGGAGTCCGCGACTCTGCAGCGTGTACACCATGCCCATCTCCGACGGCTGCAGGAACAGCAGCGACTGCCCCGCCTTGCCCGCGCGCGCCGTGCGGCCCACACGGTGGATGTACTCGGAGATCTCGGTGGGCGGGTCGTACTGGATGATCCAGTCCACCGTGGGGATGTCGAGTCCGCGCGCCGCCACGTCGGTGCAGATCATCGTCGCGTAGTTGGCCTTGCAGAAGTCGCGGAGGTTCTTGAGGCGCTGGTACTGCGGCATGTTGCCGTGCAGCGACACCAGCGTGCCCTTGGTCACAGCGGAGTCCATGCCGTCGCCGGGCCACTGCAGCTCGCGCAGCAGCTCGTCGTGGAAGGCCACGGAGTCGCAGGTGTTCACGAAGATGAGGATGCGGCAGCGGTTGCGGTTCACGCTGCGCAGCTCCTTGCGGAGGAAGGCGCACAGCGCGGGCAGGCGCAGGTTGCACTCGATTTGGATGAAGTACTGACGCAGCTGCTCCGGCACCTTGAACGCGTTCTCCTCGCTCTCGGGCTCCGGTTTCGCGTCGGAGGCGTCGGTTGTCTCATCCTCCGCGACAGGCTTCTATTCCGTCACATTACATCACCAACCCCACATCGCTCTTCTCGCGCAGACGGTCCGCGTCGACGAACTGCGGCGACTTCAGCGACAGCTCGGCGAGCTTCTGGATGGCGGGCGACAGCGTGGCGGACAGCAGGACGGTCTGCACGGGCTTGCTCACCTGCTGGTTCAGGAGGCTCAGGAGGTCGCGGAGCTGCTGGTCGAAGCCCATGTCCAGCAGACGATCCGCCTCGTCCAGCACCAGCATCTGCACGTTCTTCAGCGACAGGGTGGAGGTGTGGAGGGCGTGGTCGAGCAGACGGCCCGGCGTGGAGATGATGACGTTGGCGCCCTTGCGCAGACGACTCTTCTCGCTCTTGCGCTTCTGTCCGCCGCAGATCACCGTCGGAACGATCCAGAAGAAGGGCAGGAGCAGCTTCTTGATGGACTCCTCGATCTGCACGCACAGCTCGCGCGTGGGCACCAGGATAATCGCGTACGCGCCATCGCCGCGCTCGATCTTCGGAGTGATGCTCTGGAGGCGCTGGACGATGGGGATGAGGTAGGACAGCGTCTTGCCGGAGCCCGTCTCCGATTTGATCATCACGTCGCCTCCCTTGCAGATGAGGGGGATGGAGGCGGACTGGACGACCGTCGGGTTTGTGAAGTGGAACACGTTGGGACTCTTCAGCACCTCCACCTAGTCCTAACGCTCGAATCGCGCAATTACCAGTTTGGGAGCGATGTGCATGTCCTCGAACGATGACACGGAAAACATCGTCTTGCTAGTCACCAACTTCAGGGGATTTGTGAGGCCCGTATTCTGAACGCGCTTATGGGGCATCGCCTTCGCGGGATGTTTGCGAGAGCCTGTGTGTGAGTACGATGGCAAGCACGAAAACCGTATCCTTCCTCCTCCGGAGTCTTGGTGATCTCCTCGGCGGGGCGTTTCTCTCCCTTCTTCTCCTTCTTCGGAAAGAGAGAGCTCAGCGTCGGTTTGGGTGGCTCAGCGCTCATTTTGAGTCGCGTTGGGAGTGGATGAAACGCCCGTCCGAAAGAGCGCCGATTTGCTCCTTCTAGAAGAGGTAATCGTGGAAACGCGCGTGTTTCTTCACAAATACTCATCTGTTGTGCGCTATGTCCGTTGATTTGTCTATTCTTGCTAGAGGCATTCCCCTGGACCCTCTTCCCGAGTTGTACGTTTTGTTGCGCGGGGAGTGACCCGTAGGAAGCCTCTGAACCCCAACCTTCCTCACGCTCCTAAGAGACCTGTGGTCCTCAACAAGGAGGAATTCGTGAAGGCCGTGCAGAACGCTCTCCGCTACTTCCCCAAGAAGTACCACGCGCTCCTCGGACCCGAGTTCGCCAACGAGCTGAAGACCTACGGCCACATCTACATGTATCGGTAGGTTGTGCGGAGGGGCGGTGATGCGCAGTTTCTACCCCACGGAGTACGAGATGAAGGCCTACCCCCTGAGCATGTATCCCGCCAAGTGCCAGCAGGCTGCTTGCATCCAGCTCATGATCATGAACAACCTCGACGCCAGGTAGGAGAGCTATCGTCCAGTGAGCGCTAGAGTGGCGCAGTTCCCCCAGGAGCTGGTCACCTACGGCGGCAACGGTTCCGTGTTCTCCAACTGGGCGCAGTACCACATGATCATGTACTACCTCAGCCACATGACCGACGAGCAGACGCTGTCCATGTACTCGGGCCACCCCATGGGTCTGTTCCCCTCGTACCCCGACGCGCCTCGCATGGTGATCACCAACGGTATGGTGATTCCCCACCACAGCACGCAGGAGGACTACGAGAAGATGTACGCGCAGGGCGTGACCATCTACGGCCAGATGACCGCCGGCTCCTACTGCTACATCGGTCCGCAGGGCATCGTGCACGGCACGACCATCACCGTGCTGAACGCTGGCAGGTGGGTGTTGTTGGGAGCGTCGTCACGGACAGAAAGTACCTGCACACCAACGACCTCGCCGGTAAGGTGTACGTGACCTCGGGTCTGGGCGGCATGTCCGGTGCGCAGGGCAAGGCGTCGCTGATCGCGGGCGCCATCGGCGTGATTGCGGAGATCGACCCCGCGGCGCTGGAGAAGCGCTTCAAGCAGGGCTGGATCAGCGAGAAGATCACGGACCTGGACGCCTGCATCGAGCGCATCAAGACGGCGCGTGCTGGTGGGGGTGTGAAGTGTTAATGACGCGTAGAGAAGAAGCCGCTGGCGATCGGTTTCCTGGGCAACGTGGTGGACCTGTGGGAGCGTCTGGCGGAGGAGAAGGAGCTGCTGGTGGAGCTGGGTTCGGACCAGACCTCGCTGCACAACCCGTGGCTGGGCGGCTACTACCCCGTGCAGCTGACGTTCGAGGAGTCGCGCAAGATGATGCACGACGACCCTCCGCGCTTCAAGGAGCTGGTGAGAGAGTCGCTGCGCCGTCAGGTGGCGGCCATCAACAAGCTGGCGGCTCGCGGCATGTCCTTCTGGGACTACGGCAACAGCTTCCTGCTGGAGGCGTCGCAGGCGGGCGCGGACGTGATGGCGAAGGAGGGCGAGCGCACCTACGGCGTGGGCGGCTTCAGATACCCCTCGTACGTGCAGGACATCATGGGCGACATCTTCTCGCTGGGCTTCGGTCCGTTCCGCTGGTAGGCGAGGCGGTGTGCGCTGAGGCGTAGGGTGTGCACGTCGGGTCTGGAGAGCGACCTGCGCAAGACGGACGAGATCGCGACGAAGATCTTCCGCGACTACGTGAACTCGCACCCCGCGGCGCCGATCGCTGCGCAGCTGGCGGACAACCTGCAGTGGATCGAGCACGCGGAGGAGAACAAGCTGGTGGTGGGCTCGCAGGCGCGTATTCTGTACGCGGACTGCTACGCGCGCACGACGATCGCTCGCGAGTTCAACAAGGCGGTGGCTCGCGGCGAGCTGACGGCGCCCGTGGTGATTTCGCGCGACCACCACGACGTGTCGGGCACGGACTCGCCGTTCCGCGAGACGAGCAACATCACGGACGGTTCCGCGTTCTGCGCCGACATGGCTGTGCAGAACTGCATCGGCGACGCGCTGCGTGGCGCCACGTGGGTGGCTCTGCACAACGGCGGCGGCGTCGGCTGGGGCGAGGTGATCAACGGCGGCTTCGGAATGGTGCTGGACGGTCGCAAGGCGACGGAGATCCGTCTGGAGCGCATGCTGTTCTGGGATGTGAACAACGGCGTGGCTCGTCGTGCGTGGTCCGGCAACAGCAACGCTCTTCTCGCCGTGAACAACGCTCGCGAGGCGGAGTCGCGTTACGAGTGGACTGACGCGAACTGGGCGACGGAGGAGACGCTGAAGGAGGTCGGTGATCTGTACTAAGGGGGTGTTTGTTGGGAGTTAAGTGTGAGTTGAAATGATTGAGAGTTAAGTGAAAGGGGATTGAGAGATGAAAGGAGAAGTGAAGAACGAAACGAAAGATGAACGACGCGAGACACCAACAAACACAACAAATCAAACAGAGTACACGTTGTTCCTTGCTGGAACGATCAATGCGGATGATCTGGTTCCCGACGAGCGAGTAGATGGTCTACGCGTCACTCACTCCACCTCCCCTTACAGACAACACAGCCGAGGGATTCCCCACAATCACCTTCTTCATCTCGCTCTTCAGGTCGCTCAACAGCATATCGCCCCCATTCCGAAACAGAATCTGCACCTCACTCCGCCTCCTCTCGCCCACCTCCATGGCGATCGCCACGTTGCTGTCACACTCCTTGCCCTCCGTCACGAACTCCTCGCACACATGCCTACTCTCCACCACCACGCCCACACCTACCTCAACAGCAAGTGACGCTTCTCCAACCGCGCCACCTGTCCCTCGATCTCCTCCGCGTGCAGCGTGGAGCTCAGCGACAGCGAGGAGTCCTTCCCCTTCAGCAAGCCCTCCAGCTCCACCAGCAGCTCCGCTTCTTCCCGCTCCGACACGTCCAGCTCCACGCGCTTCTTCTCCAGCTCCGTCGCCCTGTTCCTCATCCCCTCTCTCCACTATCACTCCTCGCTCGTCAGCAGGTTGTCCAGCGTCCTTCTCCGCTCCTCGCGCAGCGCAGCCAGCGTTTCCTTCTCCTTCTCAATGCTCTCCACCAAACGCTGATTCTGCTTCTGCAGCTCCTCGTATCGATCCAGCACGCTGTGCACGCTTTCATATTCGCGCTGCAATGACGCCTCTTCCTGCTGCAGCGTTGCCAACTACTCCCTCAATCCACTTCCCCTTCCTCACCTTGGCTGTGTAGGTCTCAATGGTCTGCTCGTAGGACTCGATTTCGCTCCGGATCATCGCTTCCTCCTCCTACGCGTCACACTTCCAGCAGAAGGGGACTTCAAACGATTGAAGCACTTGATTCCGCTTCTGCGCAATCACGGCCTCCTTGCCCTCTCCTTCGTACTATGTCCTGAAGAGACAAAACGGCCAATACACGACGCAGTTGCTCCCTATACAGTGCGATTTGGTCCTGGATATTCTTGTATTGCAGCTGAATCATTTGTATCTGCACATCACTCCGCGCACGCGTATTCACCATAGGCAGAAACTCGTCGAGCGCATATACCTTCACGAGACGTGTCATCTCCTCCGCGATCGTTTCCACCGTGCACTCCTTCCTCCTGGTTTTCAAACCGCGAGACCACTCCTACGAGGCGAATCGCTGTTCCTCCATCCATTTCAGATCCCTCGGCGTGGCCTGCCTTACGGAAAAGGAAGGGCGCGAGCGGGAGTGGAACTGGAGCTTCGCCGCTTCCTCCACTTCCTTTCCTGCATTCATCAATGCGTTCACCACGTTCTCCATCTGCCTCGTGCAATTTGCGTGTTTCCGTTGGGAAGGAGAAGAGGCGTTTGTCAAACGAAGAGAGGGGGATCGCAACAAACAGACCCAACATGAAACGGAGAATAGCGGACACAAGAATACATACAATACAACACGGGTGAAACACTTAATAGTACCTTTGGGAAGCGACCATCTCGATGGCGCGTTCCCTGCACTCTTCGGAACAAAACATGTGGTCACAGAACCTACGATATGATGAAAGGAAGAGAGGCACCGTACATGAAGATGTTCGAATGATCGCCTATTCGGCACTTGCAACCGTAGCAGTGCGGTGCGTAGTCTGTCTCCTCGCAGACACTATGGAGTCACGCGGCGCACGCCGTCCTTACAAGCCTCGGCTGCTCTTGCACGTGGTGGACAAACCGGACTTTGAACACATGGAGTTTTCCATGCTGTTCGCGAGATTCGTGGATGATGCTATTTCGAGCGACATTGGAAGGGAAGAATTGATGAATCCCCCTCAACGTCCCATTTATGGTGATGCACAATCGGGACACTTCCGTGCCAAACACGTCCTGTTGCCCTCTTCGCGTTTCTTTCGCTCCACGGCGTGTTTTGTCCCTGCAGCAGTCCAACGAGAGGGTCGTTTTCACAACTCGCTGGATTCCCTGAAGACCACTTCCTCCTTCCTCCACCGCTTTCCTCCCTCCTCCTTCCAACTGATGCCACTCGCAACCAGAGGAATCACGAAATACCCCCTGTTTCTGCCACAAACACAGAAGCACAATTCCGAATTCGAGTCCTTCGTCGCTTCTGATTCACCGTTGCGCATCGCCGCGTTTTGCATTCGTAGGATCGTGAGAAATGGCTGTTGGTTGGCGATCACGCTCTCTCCGCTCATCGAGTAGGACCCAAATTCAAGGCGGGAAAGAAGGGAGCACCCAAGTTTGCCGCTCCCAGTGGGTGGATGTGGATGAAGCGTGATGCACAGAGCCTCCGAAGAAGGTTGAGAGCGGAGAGAGCAGCGACAGCTACTCTGACGGGGATGAGGAGGATTCGAAGGATTATCGTGTTGGTGGTTACCATCCTGTGGAAGTGGGATTTGAGTGTGCGGTCGTGATGCGGTAGATCGGCGAGGTGTATGCAGACCGGTACAAGGTGCTGTGCAAGATGGGGTGGGGTCAGTACTCAACGGTGTGGCTGACTCGCGATTTGGTTTCCGACAAGTTGTTTGCATTGAAGGTTGGCGTGGAATGGGGAGTTCATCGTAGATTCAGAGAAGCGCCACGTCGTACATGGAGGCGGCTCAGGATGAACTGAAACTGTTCACGGAGGTGATGCGTCACGCTCATGAGGAGCAGGAGAAAGAGATCAACGTCGTGGCGCTGGAGAACCACTTCTTGTACACGGGAGTGAACGGCACGCACATGTGCTTCGTGTATGAGCGGCTCGGAGGCAGTCTGCTGGACCTGATCAAGCACTACGCGTTCAAGGGCATTCCGTCGTCCATCGTTCGTCCTCTCGTGCGCGACGTGACTCAGTCAACTCGGTATCACAGCTAGATGCTTTCGGGTCTCGGCTTCCTCCATCACTGCGGAATCATCCACACCGACTTGAAACCGGAGAACGTGCTGCTGAAAGCGCCGCTATCTGACCCTCCTCCAGAGCGGAAGACGATGTACGACGTGGTTCAGGAGAGCATTAACAGCAATCCCGAGGTGCAGGAGCTGCAGCGGCAGTGCGAGAACGACGAACTCAGCAGCGAGGAGCGACAGCGCCTGCGAGCGAAGCTGCGGAAGCTGCGATCGAAGATCAAGAAAAGTGGGGGTCGTTGGGGCGGGTGAGGCATAGATCTGACGAGCAACGCGATGCCGACGCTGTGGGGATTCATGGAATTCAACTACACCCCCACGAGCGAGGTGGGCGAGGTGCACACAGAGCCTGTCACAGTGAAGCCCGCAACGAAGCCCGCAACGACGCCCGCAACGAAGCCCGCAACGACGCTCGCAACGACGCCCGCAACGAAGCCCGCGCTGAAGGCGGCGACGTGGGAGTACCCCGACGACTGCTTCTACATCAAGATGTACGTGCTGTGCCCGCTGAGCGCGCTGCAGACGGCGCTGGGACCGTGTCACCGCTACGACGACGAGAAGAAGCGTGGCGTGTGGGCGTGGGCGTGAGGCGTAGGCGCCATGTTCAGTGAGTGGACCTTCGCGTTCGAGGGCGAGGACGACGCGGTGAACCTGTTCCAGCTGCGCGGACACGGACAGGACCGCCGCACGCGCCTGCACGACATCCGTCACGTGATCATGAACGATTACAAAATCGGTAGTGTTTCGGACATGGTGTGAGCGCAGAGGACAAGGAGGATCACCTGCTGTGGAGTCTGCGGTTCGACGGCCGCCGCATCCGCACCGTGTTCTGTGCCCCTTTTCCCCGGGATTTATGGCATAGCCATTCTGGAGGATTTGATTCCCCACTTTCGCGTGATCCACCTGCCGAACCCCAAGTACGCGCTCTCCGCCTACGAGCACTCCATGCTGGTGAACGCGGCGCGGGAGTTTCTGCCCCCTGAAACCGCCATCTTCCGCGACCTAAACGGCACTTTGGCTGGATTGTACATTCCCTCCGGTGAGGGTTATGTGGAGCCGGATGACGCGTAGCACGCGAGGATTTGACGATTCTGCCGCTGGAGACGCGTTTGTCGATGTGGCCCTCGGATGCGTTGATGTCGAAGACGCTGAGCAACGACCGTCGCATTCCTCCGTATTTCAAGGAGGGCGACGAGATCGGCTGCAAGGTGATCGATTTGGGCAACGCGTGCTTCAACGACAATCAATTCACCAATGACATCCAGACGCGCCAGTACCGCTGTCCCGAGACCATCCTCCACACGGCCTACTCGTACTCCGCGGATATCTGGTCGGCGGCGTGTGTGATCTTCGAGCTGCTGACCGGCGACTACCTGTTCCAGCCGAAGGAGCACGGCGAGGTGTCGCGGGACCTGGAGCAGCTGGCGCTGTTCGAGGAGGTGCTGGGCCCGCTGCCCGTGGCGTTCGCGCGCAGCGGGAAGAGAGCGAAGGAGTTCGTGAAGAGCAATGTGGCGGGAGCGAAGTGGGGTGAGGCGTAGGGAGAGTTGAAGTACAAGAAGAAGTACGCGCCGCACAAGATCGCGTACCGGTTGAACAAGGCGGGCGTGTCGCTGGACGAGTCGGTGTTGGTGGAGGACCTTCTGCTACAGATGCTGACGTTTGAGCCTGGTGTGGGGTGAGGAAGGGCGTGATGGGTAGGGAAGCGTCTTTCGGCGGAGGCGTGTTTGAAGCATCCGTGGTTTTCTTTTCAGTGGGGTGTTTGTTTGAAAGGGGTGTATGACAAGAAACAATAGGGGTTGCACTTTCAATTATTCAAGGACACCTCTCGTGCACAATCCGCGTGAATACTCATCAATGAACGTATCGATGTTGGATAGAGAAATCTCATTGTTGTTCGGAATCCAAAAGGATCTGTAGTTCCCCAAGTCAGTAATGATCATGTTGGGGGCCACCGTATGAGTTCCTTCATGGATCTTGCCCACAGTAAACGAAGTCTTGGTGCAGTAGTAGTAGTAGGGGACACGCCTCTCGCCACTCATGAACGCCTGATTGGACTTCAAATACAGCTCCTTCACGAAGGTTCTCTTGAACTGTTCCCATTCGGCATCGCCTTCGTTATCCAAGAGAACCATCACAGCCACTCTCTTACCTAGTTTAGTCCCATCCACGTTGATGTCTACGCAGAGAGACTGATCCCATGGGTACGCAGCCATGCCATTATCTTTGATGAGTTCACACGCGTTAGGAGAGACGGTTTCGCGATTCTCATCCATAATCAGCACTTGCGGTAAGTAATCTGCGTCAACAGCTCTTCGCACTCTGTCGTAGTAGGGAGACTGGAATCCAATGGTCTTGCAGTTCAGGGCCTTCACCTTGTTGTCGTGGTTCTTCTCGACTGGTTCCTTTGTACAGAGAATGACCTCGAAGGGTCTGTTCTGCGTACGGAGCTGGGTGCACACATCCGTCATAGCGGGGTCGAAATCCACGCAGTTCGGATTAGTTGGATCCGTGAAGTAGAAGGCGATTCTCTTTCCATCAAGGGAGCTGAATGGGACACTGCCATTCTTATCCTGCAGCGTCAGGGCCATGAGCTCGTCGAGCGACTTCGGGGGCCAGGGGTAGTTGTTTTCGTCTTCAAGGAATTCTTCCGTCGCACATGGGTTCGAAATCTCTTCGCTCACGTCCAGCATCACAAACTGGTAGTCTCCTCTGAATTTCACCAGCTCAAACAGACATTGGATATTAGGCATGTGCTCCTCATCATACGGTACACCAAACCAAGGCATCAGTCCGTAGAACTGATCAAACAGCTCTCTGTCCTCGTCGGTAGACACATACACCACTTCAAAGTTCGAATCAATCGTCTCCCTGATTCTGTGGTAGGCCGCCAAGAGTTTAGTGAAGAACTCTTGACAGTCCACCGACTCAATGGATCCTATGAGAACACCGACCGTCTTTCCTCTCAGATGGTAGGTGGAAGCGGGACCATCGTTGCCCATGATGGTGTATCCAAAGTAGTTAATATGACTCATAGCGTATTCAATCCAAATCAAACTTATTATGAGGGAGATCTTCGGAGGACAAGTTTGTGTACAGGAAAACGAGGATCTATTGGCTGAACACAGATAAAGATCGATCTTTTGTTAGTGTTCAGTTATGTTCGTTTTCGGCGGTCGAGACTTGTGGCAACGGTGAATTGGGCTCTCCAGGAGATGGACAATGCACCAAACACACGATAACTGTCAAAACAAAGATACGAGAAGTATTCGACAGAAGCAGACTTTGTGTTCATAGCCAAAGCCACCATAGAGAACTTACTCTTCAGAGTCAAATAGAGAGCATCACACTGTCCAAGTAACTGCAGCTCGATGAGGTTTCGCATCAAAGAAGCCTCATTCATAAGACCGTTCGTCGTATTCAGAGGGAGATAGTCCACCATGACAATTCGTTCCTTGTACCTCTCTCTCAGCATGTTTCTCACGATGTCGGAATCAGAGGCGACAACAAGCAAACCGTTGTGTTGCGCCAGCTTCAAATCAATACCCTGAAATCTGTTTTCGAGCGCCATCGTGACAGTCTCAACAGAGAGAACATCAGCATCAGGATCGTCGCTGACATAACGATAGTGAATGCCCACAGTATACCTTCCCGCGATCTCGTCCAGGAAGGGCTGGACATACTGCTTCGACAGCTCACTCAATTGAAAAACAGAAGGAATGCAGGCCTTGTACCAATCGTCCACCGTGGGCTTAAACGCCGCGCCCAGGTTCTCCTTCATCCACAGTTTCGTCGCCTTTCGGCGAAGGATGTGCTTCGTGATCGGCGAGGGAAGGTCAAGTGCAACACTGTGTGGATACTCCGTATTAAAGTCGCCATCCTCGGTAATGCCTAAAACAGTTGCCTTGGCGTTGATCTCAATATGATGAGACGTTCCAGATGAAATATCAACTAGTTGATTCACTCTAAACAACTCTACGCATTACGTCTTCCTATGACGCACTACCAGCCTTTGAAGGGTAGATAACGGGGTAGGTAAAGTTAGAAAAGGGAAATGAAAAGAAATGGGGCGGGAGACCCGGGGCGTTGACTATGCGTGAATGCGGCGACACGGAAATACTTTGTGAAGGTCTGTCGTTAACGATTCCGATCAGAACAGCGTCGCAAGCGCCAATCATTTGGGTTGCCATTCCACGCGGCCCCTTCCGCTGGTAAACGATCGCCGTATCAAATTTCGAAGCATCCTGCTCAGTGAGCTGGTATTTCTTGTTCACGTAGGAGAGCCATTTCGAATCGCCGAAAGCCCACTTGGTGGTCGGCTCCTCTATCTTTAGAGGCACATTCGACATGCGCTTGTACAGAACGTTGTACCGAACGCCCAGAGAGGACACATCAGGCGTTAGAGCCTCCTCGCTCTTATCCCACATAAACGTCCTAATGGACATGCTGGTAACGGACTTGTTCTCATATCCAATATCAAATACCTATGGTTAAGGAGGAATAGAGGAGCGAACAGAAGGAAAAACCTCAACAGCATTGAGGGCACGAATGCCGGAGGAAATAAAACCAATGGCAATGGCAATGGCTATACTACATAACGCCAGAATCTGGAGCAACATCACGTCGCCTGTATAGACACAAATGAGCTGGCTATAACGATTGCCGGAAATACCGCCCATTTTGGTGCAGTCGCAATTCATTACTCAAGCCAATACGTTCTCTGGAAAACAAAGAGCACAAAGATACGAGCACACCCTAGTCCAGACACAAAATGACTACTCCGATGGGCCTTCATCAGAGAGAAGCGGGGAAACGCGAAATGCTATTGACTCTTGCGGCGCCGGACGCCTCTACCCGTGAGAAATCAAAGGAGGGCGTACGAACTGGAGCCCTCTTCTTCCTCATCAGCGGAAAGGGAGGACGACATCGTGTCGGCCAGGGCCATCACGGTGTTCGCAGAAGAGGTGAGCAGCACGGTGATGGCCGCCGCCTGGAGGCGCTGGAGCTACTGGTGACTCGGCCCGGCATCGCTCACTTCGCTCTTGCCCATCTTCATGTAATGCGCGAACTTGTTCGCGTTCTTGTTTACGAACTCCATGGCAGGCATAGGGGCGGAGAACTGCATTTTCATTTCGGGCATTCTGTTCACGGTGCGTGCGAATCGGTTGCTACGAACGTGATTGGAGCGACAGGGACACCAACAACTGTCTGGAAGCCATCCGGACGGACTGAGTGCAGCCTCTCATTGTTCTTGACGCCATACGAGCGGACATCTTGCTTAGGATCGAATACGGGGGAGAATTGGCGAGAAACACGGGGAAACGACTCGCCCCGTCTTTTGTGGAACGACGCAAATCGGCGGGATTTCGGTTGCTCTGTCAAACAAACCAGAATCACTGCTTGCTCGGTATGTACGGATACCGCTTCATATAGGCGATCACGTTTCCCACGCCCTCCCAGTCGCCGCGGATTGCGTCAAACATGGGACTTCCGAGTGGCTTCTTTGCTCCAGAGAACGACCAGTTGTTCGCTATCGTATTCGGCCAGGCGGCCGTTGTGTGGTTCTCGATCTGGTCGATGAGCCGCCCTCTCGCCTCGGGAGTGTAACCGTAGTGCACGTGCTACGCGTCATTCCACCCACGCAACCTCACCGTAGCGTTCCGGTAGCAGTCGTCCAGATTCGGCAGCATGAGACACCCCCTCCGCTCCAGCCGCAATCTACGTCTCACTCCGCAGCGCATCGCAAACACCGTGGAGGCCTCGTTGCTCTCCTGCTCGAACCAGTAGGACAGCTGGTACCACAAGAAGGACGCGGGATAGGCTTTCGTGCGCGAGCACACCACGCGGTTCGACTCCTCCATACGCTCCTCGTCGCTCAGGTTTCGCCACCGCGCCTCCTCCAGCGACGCCACAGCAGGCTCGCCCACGTAGTAGTGACCATTGACGCAGGGCGTGGGTGGCTGCTCTGCGGGTGCGTCGTAATGCATCTTCAGGTACTCGGCGACGACGGAGCGCTCCTCGCGGATGCGGTACGTGCAGGCGCAGGAGCAGGGAATATCGTAGGTGTGGATGGGGACGGGCTTGCTCCGGAAGGGTCGGTACTCGCTGGGCAGGAACCACATCTTCGTGAGAGCGTAGAACGAGAGCAGGTCGGCGATCGCCATGTAGTAGTTCTTCTGCTTGGTGCGCCCCAGCTCGGCGTACGCGTCACGGACTGTGAATCACCCACACCTCCAACACTCACTCTCCAACATGTACGTCTGGATCAGCGCGGGCGTGTGACGGTACTTGTCCTTCTTCAGCTCCTCCCGCAGCGCGTGCAGCACCTGCAGCGCCTCCACGTCCGTCTCCACGTCGAAGCCCTTGTGCACGAACTCGCTCATCACGCTGTGCGCGCCGCTCCACAGGAACTCGCACACCTCCTCCACGCTCATCACGCGGAACGGCACCATGTCCTGCTGCGGCTGGTGCTGCAGAAAGTACTTCGCGCGGTCCAGCGTCACCGCAAGGTTCTGCAGCCGGTTGGTGAACACACCCTTCGCCTCGTTCTACGCGTGAGCCACGCCACTCACCGCTACGCGCAGCCCCGCGTCGTTGTCGTACAGGAGGTTGCCTGAGGGGTCGCGCAACTCTTTGAGCTCGCCGGGCAGCGTCTCCTCTTCGTACTTCATGTAGTGCACGATGTAGGAGCACCACTTCACCAGCCAGTCGGGACAACCACTTAACATGCAGCTCTATGATGATCATGAATCACTGAACACCCACCTTGATGCCGTTGTTGTGAAGGAACTGGATGTCCTCGTTGGTGAGGGTGGCGAAGCAGGAATCCAGCAGAACCGCGGTTCTTCGCAAGAACGGATTCACCTTGTTCATCACCTGCATGAAGGAGTCGCCTCCCGCGTAGTACATGAACGAGCCGCGACAGTGCAGCGAGCCGCACAGACAGGTGGCCTTCTTGATCTCCTCCTTGCTCTCGCTCACGCAGGAGTAGTCGAACGTGAGTTCTTCACCGTATTTAATGTCTCTCAGTGCCACTCTACGCGTCAGCACAGCTCGCCACGTGCACAGAACGATGCCCAGCTTGCCGTCGATGGTGACGGTGGTCGTGGCACAGTTGGGCTGACACGAGTGACTCAGGCGACTGCCGAAATTCCCCTTGAAAATGGGCTCGATGTACAGCGCGTCGTACCCGCCCGCAGAGCTCAGCGGACGCTCCAGCACGATGTTGTAGAACTCTGGAAGACTGTGCTCCAGCTCCAGCTCTCGCAGCTTCCCACGCAGCACGTCCTGTTTCTCGAACCAGTACCACGCGGGGTACACCTCGCCCAAGTACTTGCATATGATCGAGTTGGCCGAAATCCCCTCCTTTTTGGCACATGCCACGCCCTTGCCCTTGGGGTGGACTTTGAAGTGCTCGGGTCCCACGTGCATGTACTACACGTCACACGCCCCACGCACACACACAGACTGGAGGAGGACGCAGGACAGGGGCATTGCGATTCCGTGCGCGATCAGAAAAACCAGGGCGTTTCTAGGCATCACAGAGTTGGCGGGAACCCGACCGCATGTCGCTGGCGCGGTTGGAGGGAAGCGCGGAGAGCGCGGGAAAGAGACAGCGTTGGATGAAGGTGTCGACGAGGGGGTCGGTGTAGCGGATCGAATGGAGGATGGTTTGGATGAGGTGGCGTGTGTAGGCGTCGATGCCCCAGCTGTCGCGGATGATAAGGTCCCTAGATGTGAGGGCGGGGCGGAGAGGCGACTTGTCGATGAGGAGGCAGTTGTAGTCGCTGATCTGGTTGTGGCAGAGTGCGTCGGAGCACGCTGTGGGGGATGGGTTCTCTCGTGTGTTGGGTGAGGGCTGTGGTGCCTCTGTGGGTGCTTGTGTGTGAGGCGAGTGTTGAAGGGATTGAAGCGATGGAGGTGAGTGTTGAAGCGATTGAGGTGAGTGTTGAAGGGATTGAAGCGACGGTTGAAGGGATTGAAGCGACTGAAGCGACGGCTGAGACTGCAACGACTGAAGGGATTGTGATGGAACGCCTGACACACCCTCCTGCTTCACCGTCACGTACGACCCACACTCCAGCTTCACGCGCACCTCGCCACAACCGCGGGAATCCGTCGACTCGCCGTTCACTCTGGAGAAGAGGTCTCGCAACAACTCCGGCTGGAACTGGGTTTGATGGCGGATTTGGAGAGGGGGGATGCCACTCACATTTGGATGCACCACCGATGCCAAGAAGGGCACTTCTTTCTTGTTGCAGGAGCACTTCGACGAGCACGCCTGATTCATCCTCGCACACGGACACGCGGACTCGAACTTCCACGTTACGGGATTCAAAACGGCTCTTTGGCTTCCCTCTCGACACTCGCAGAACACGCTGCTATGAATCAAAATCTGTCTGCTCCCTCACTTCTCATTGTCCAACTTCTTCATCACTTCCTTGCGGTAGTCCTCGCCAATGCAATCCGTCGCCATGTAATCGTCAATGGTTTGGTAGCTCCGCGCAGCGTACGGTGCCGGGTGAGGTGCGAAATTGTACGCCTCGTTATCGCAGTTGATCAGACCCAGGACGGTCTTCACACTGATCAGCTGATAACGGTAATGCATCAGCGCGGTAAATCCCTGCTTCACGAGATTTGTCAGCTCTGTGGAAGCGTGAGCATCGTCGAGAAAGAGCAGAGTATTCCTCTCATTGAGATACAGCAGCTACGCATCAGTCTCAACCGAAACGCACACCTCAACACTTCCCTCAACATTCGGAATGGACTCCACGAGATTCTGCACCAGACTAGAAATGGCATCCCTCTCCTTCTTCGATTTCAGCTTGTACATTGCGCCCTTGACCACCTGACTGTCCGCGAAATCCTTCTTCACGAATGCATAGTGCTCAAGGAACTCCACTACTGCCGGCTCAAGAAACTCGTTGTGAGCAAGCTTGCGCAGGAATTCTTCAAGCACTGGGTACTAGAACGTTACGCCAAACACGCGTTTGTCAAACTTCCTCCTCCCTGATGGACGAACGGCCGCCATTCACGATTTCGTACATGATTGCCTTCTGCACCTCTATTCGTTCCTTGAGTTCGTCTCTAAAAGAGTCAAGCGCATGACGAAAACGGAAACGTTCTGGTTTTCCACGTATATCGCTGATCCGCCACAACCTCCGTCGATGTTACGAGCATGTACAACTCCCGTTTGGCCTTGAGCTGGTTACGTTGCTGGACTCTTCGTTTCAGCCCCCTATCGTGCGCCCTGTTCGCAGGCGGCTCGTAGTCTTCGTCGGGCGAGTCAGCGTTAGGCATACGAGGCCAATTGTATCTTTATGTGTTCCGACAAGGGCAAATCGCAAATCGCTTTCACGGTTTTGAATATCGACGCTTGCTCACAACAAACAGAGGGAACGCTAAACAACAAACTATGCCGGTAACTCTCCCTCCATTTCCTTCTCCTGCCTCTTCCTAAAGAACTGAATGTAGTCCGATGCGGTAAGCAACGACTTCTGAATGTTCATGACATCGGCAACCTTCGGGATGAACAAACCGATGAAACCGTCCGTTCTGGGCTAGGCGTCAACGAAACGAAGCACGAGCACTTTCTCGTTCAGAAGGTTGGGCTCCTCCAAAAGACGGCTGTTGACTTCGGCGAGTCTCGCTCGGATGCAGCTCGGAATCCGGTACACCGATCCATCGTCGCATGTGATCTCGCAAAGAATGGTCGACTCGTCCACCCAAATGCCTCCCTTCTTCCGCTTCCCCTGGACCTCGTTGTCCAGCAGATTGCGATGATCTCGGCTTTGCTATTCCCTCACGACAGCGACATAAACATACGCCGAACACCACCTTCACGCACTTCTTGCCCTTGGTCAAGATCTCGTGTCCGAACGCCAAACTGACGATGCATATCGTGTTCGAGTGCATGCAGATGGAACTAGATGGTAATTCTACGCACGGCGCATACATGTCATTCCCCACACAGCCGTTCGTGTCCGCGGCATACAGCTGGGTGTAGTAGCGATCGATCATGCAGCTCTTCGACAGTTTGAAGTTGTCCAAATGGATCTCGTTGTACTGCTGGAGCAGGTCTTCTCGGTTCTTCACGGACTGTCGAATTTCGCACTGTTGGCGTAGCAATTCCTGATTGTTGCGATTCCTGCCCATCAATTCAGACACATTTATCGCCTCCGAGATACTACTCGTGAACACAGCCACCAAAGCGCACTCCCCGTGAACGAATTTGCATTTGTCTCCGTAGGGACAGCAGCCCGTCTTCACCCAGTCAAAACAGAGACGCGTCTTGCTGATCTTCTAGGAATCAACACAGGGGCGAAAACCGACATTTGAGGGTCGTTTCACGGATAAGGACTCTTTATCCTTCGTTTCGGTTGTGTCACTCATTTTGTTGTTCGCGAGTTGTGGGGTCCCACTGCTTTGAATGCACGTCAGTCAGAGAATCAAAAACCGTCTAGGAGGGGATGGAGGGAGAACCAAAGAGAAGGAAACTCAATTCCGTCCTTTCTGAGTGCATGGATCATGTCGTAGAGTGAAAACAACCCCACTACCATCTTCGGTCACGGATGCAAGGGAGTATTCATCACCTGTGACAGAAACAAGGAGGGCATGGCAGCGAAGGAGGTGTATCGTCTTTTAGAGGATGTGACTGCTTCTCTCTCTCTTCACGTATAGTATGCAGAAGAGATGGAAATAGATACGGACAAACCCATTGAACAGGACCTTGATAAAGAGTTGGCTGATTTGGCGAGCAAGAGTACTCCGAAGAAGTTCATGCGACTGGATCTTGTAAGCATACAATTACATATTGAATGGACTAGGGAATGAAGGGCATCGTGTTCATTCGCATCATGGACGAGTCCATCCATCCCGTTCTCTTTGTCAAGCACCTCTTCCAGAAGATCAAGGAAACGGGGGTGGCTTCATCCCGCTTCATTGCCAGAATCATCCCAATCGAGCGCACTTGTTATGCTCACATCGACGAAGTGCTCTCCTTAGTGAAGGAGTTGATTCCTTCTGTTTTCACAAAGGATAGAGAAGGCTCCACTGTCATTCTCTCCAACCCCGTTCACGCGTAGTGGTTCTGCCAAATCAAGCGTCGCAACAACGACACATTCGACAAGGAAGCGCTCATCCAAGGCATGGCTCCACTGATCGATGGTACCAAGTATCCCGTCTCTCTTCGCGACGGAGACATCTGCATCCACGTCGACGTGAACAAGGGTGTCTGTGGCGTTGCCGTCATTCCGGACTGGAAGGAACTCAATGGGTCTGCTTTGTGCTGCGAGTCAACGGTAGACTGAGTTTCAGAACCGTACTCGACGAGAAGAAGGAAAAGAAGCCGAAAGAAACGAAAGAGCCAAAGGAGGAGGACAATGTGAATGCGCTTGACAGGGATTGGAAGTGCGGCTCGGTGATGCATATGCTCCCTATTAACGCGTAGTGCGGAGCACCCAACTTCAAACAGAACGATGTGTGTTGGAAGTGCCATCACGATCGCAGGACGAAGTGTTGTGTTTTCTGGAAACAGTCGTACTTGGAGTGCACGAACTCCTTCAGCTTCTCGTTGACTGCGACGCGTGCTCTTGACTTGATGCTGTCATTCCGAAGCGCCATGTGCAGCCCGATCACTAGCCATGAGTCCGCGAGGCAGTACTTACGGAGAATATACAGAAGATGGAACATGAGGAAATAGGCGAAGAAGGAGGGGCGCAACAGGAAGGACAGTCCCGTAATGGCAGCCGTTCCAGCCACGATGCACGAGGGAGTGATGCGATACTCTCCCACAACGAAGGGGTGAGGAACGACGACGAAGGGAATCCTAGCACTCACGATCAAGGAGCGATTCTACATCCACAGAATGAAGAGCACCAGATCGAAGGCAGCAAACACGGGAGACGTCATTCTAAGTCTTACGAAGGAGAAGAATCGCTACGCCACGAGAAGCACCATTCCCGCATACAGCGCCAGGTAATTCATGCGATAGTATATAAAGTTGTTCGAAAGACGCTCCTCAAGATGCGACGATTCAGGAACGTTGAAAAGCTCAAAGCATTCCGCGAGAGGAATCTACGAAATCACTGTGCACAAGTAATTGCTGCGAATTTTCCCCAGCCCCACGTGTTCACCTTGTCCCACAATCCGAGGATCACTACACTTCAACGGAGACTATTCCCGTCTACGCGAATCGTACTCGTTCTCCGGAATCAGATCTCTAACCATAGCACCGTTGTTTGGCAATCAATGGAAAAGAAACAGCCTCATCAATCATTATTGCTTAATAACACTTTCGAAGCTCTCCGGAGCAGCGCGCTCGTCCGCCGCGTTTCTCGACAGCGCCAGGA
>ERZ1106948.269-NODE-269-length-26417-cov-46.384265_pt1 | contig 26417 bp, 42 predicted proteins | sample MGYA00403673_ERZ1106948 | MGnify/ENA primary metagenome ERZ1106948 (study PRJEB35170, sample SAMEA104062409) | human gut metagenome | biome: human gut; feature: human-associated habitat; material: faeces | place: Denmark | collected 2012-05-07 ...
GTCCGAGAAGGAGTTCTGCGTTGCGGAGGAGGACGACGAGGATGACGAATAAGCGGGTTTCATTGTACCATTATCGCCTTGTGTTTGTTTCGTCCCACGCGCTCCACATCATGGAGAAGCTCAACGTGCTCGTGCTGTCAGCGAGAGGGAGTCACGCACTAGGTGGTTGGGGACCTCTGCTCCGTTCGGTACGACCTTCTGCCTGCCTTGCTGCGGATGCCGAACAGTGACGAAATCGAATAGTGAAATCCTGCCGTATCCTCTCATTCCCAGTTTCGTCACAGACCTGTCGAGCGAAGCCCTGAATAACATCATCGATTCGCAATCCATCCAGTTCATCCTCTTCTTCCTGGATATGAAGAATGAGAGGACCTGGCGCATTTGCAAGAGAGCCATTGCGGAAACGCCCATTTCGTTCACCGTGTGGAAGAGCGGTGTCGTTGTGAACGACTGTAGCAGTTAGGAGGAAGAGTGAGGGATAGACGCAACCAGCATCCGGCACGCGTTCGATGCAGAGGAGCTGAGGGAAGAAGTCGAATCGAGGCGGATGCAGTGCGTTCCCTTTTCAAACGCGGTGAGGTCGCGTTCTGCCCGCTCATCGGTAGAATGAATCGGAGAGGACGAGCGCAGTGCAAATGATCCACCAGCTGTTCTGTTCCTGCTCCCCTCACCTCAGTGAGTCCATCCCTTCTCTCGAGCTGGGCAGCGATGTAGCGACCCTTGTATTCTATTCCTGTTTTCTCCAGAAACACGAATGCGTGCTGAGTGTCATAATCCCTGCTTCTCGATTCCAATTGGGTGCGAAACCATGGAACAGAAGAGCGCGTATGCAGCTAAATCGCGAGATGAGGGGTAGAAAGCAAGCCATTGACTTCGATGTGTGTAAGCGGAATCTGCTGCTGAAACTGAGTAAGGAATTGGACAAATCGAAGAAGGGCTCTGTCGACGAGCCCATCGTGGACTTGGTGGAGTATGTGAACAAGACGCCCGACTACTGCACGACGTCGTCCTGCTCGGGCCGCTTTTCCATCTTCTGCGCTGCCTACGACGAAACGAAGAGTGCGCAGGTTTCCGTCCCCTCTCCTCCGTCCGTTCACGAATAGAAGGGCGGGAAGTGGCTGTTCGTCGAGCACCGTGTCGTGACCCCGGAGGAGCTGATCGCGCGCACCAAGGAGGAACTGCCCTTCTGCAAGGGCGTCACGCTCTTCAAGCTCGAACCCTTCGTTCTCCACGTCCGTCTTTTCCCCTTCGATGACTTGTAGGTGCAGTGTCGCGACTGGGAGAAGGCGCAAGCCCTGTTGGAGCTGGCCGTAGCTGCCGGCTTCCGCGAGAGCGGCATCCTGATGGGACGTCGCATCATGTTGGGCATTCGAACAACAGCAAATAGCATGGAGTTTCCCATAGCGGAGAACGGTGCGTTGCTCGTGACAGAGGAGTATCTCCGGTACGTGGTGGATTACGGGAACAAGAAGTTCGAGGACAATCTCCGACGCATCGGTGTTCTGTTCAACTCCGTGGGTTCAGAGAAGGTGGCATGAGCGGTAGATCAAGGAGCATTTCCCCGTGTGTGAAGAGAGCGCGAAGAAGAGGCGTGTGGCGCAGTAGTCCTTTAGAATTGCGATGGGCGTGTTTGTTTGCTCCATTCTTGTGTTGACAACATGACAAGGATCCACGGGAGCGCTCCGGGGAAGTGCATTCTATTCGGAGAACACGCCGTGGTGTACTACAGGCACGCGTTGTGCGGAGTCGTGGATTCCCTCCGGATTCACTGCTGGATTGTTGGGATTAGTTATCGAATTAACGTGTAGGACGACAGCGCGGATCAGACGGGTCTTTCCATCACCACCGTCTCGTTGGGCTCGGACGAGGAAGAGCGCGTGCTACTTGACATTGCACAGTTGCAAAGACAGCAAATTGACTGGAAGGGTTGCGTTTCCGCTCATTCCTGTCAAGACTAGTCCCTTCTCCGATTTCAACAGTGTTCGACGAGCACATCAAACCGTGCATCGTCCACCCCGATCCCGTGAGTCATTTGGCGAAGAGCACCATTGTGTTGATCGTCTTCATGCTCCAGCAGACCTCCCTGTAATCCCGCTCTATCCACCTCACGTGTAGACTCGCCACGCTTTCGCCTGTGAGTCTTCGCGTGGAGAATCGAGGCATTCCGGAAGAGAAGGGACTCGGCGGTTCTGCTGCCCTGTGCACCTGTCTTGCGGCAACGTGTATGGCCTACCGGAATGTGTTGCAGGGTGTGCGCGATCCCTTCTCCTTGGTGGGAGAGTTGTGCGGGGATGAGTGATAGGACTTGGACGCGGTGAATGCGCTGGCGTACGAGGGCGAAGTGCTCTTCCACGGCACGCCTTCAGGCATCGACAACACAGTGTCTTGTTTCGGTGAGGGATGTGTGGAGTGGTGACGTACAGGTGGCTTGTTGCGGTTCTGCAAGAGGACGACGGGTGGGAACGAGTTGGTGCGAATCGCTACGGAGCCCCTCTCCTTCCTGCTGATTGACTCCATGTTGCCGAAGAACACGGGAAGGATGATAGAGAAGGTGAAGGGCTTGAAGGGAGTGCTTCCCGAGACAGTGGAGTGCGTGTTTGATGGGATTGAGGGGTTGGTGATGAACGTGACGAATGGGAGTGTGAATGTGGGAAGAGGAGAAGATGTGAGTGCGAGAGGAGAAGAAGATGTGAATGCGAGAAGAGAAGACAACAGAAATGAAGAAAGAGAAGACACACACAAAGGAGAAATCACCCTCAACCCCTCTCACCTCAACCACGCAATCGACATGAACCAATACCTCTTGCAAGCGCTGGGCGTGAGCTGCGAGGCGATCGACGCCATTGTGGGAATCGCGCGACAACACCACTACGCCGCAAAACTGACGGGTGGAGGAGGCGGAGGGTGCGTCATCGCCGTTGCCTCAACAGAAGCAGATGAGAAGGACGAAGAAGCCTTCATGACCCATCTCTCTCAACGCGGGTTTGACTACCAGCGAATCCAGATCGGAGGAAAGGGAGTTCAAGTGGAAGAGGAATGACCTGTTTAACAAACACACCACCCATCATCTAATGTGACACACGGCTCAGCGCCTCCATCGCCTTCTCGATGTCCTGTGTTCGTTCCATCACCCGCTCGTATCTACGCCTCACGCTCTCCCCACACCGCCACAATGAAGGAACAGATTTATCAATCACGACGCAGCCCTCCTTCACCTCCATCTTCAAATCGATTTCCTTTTTATCTATCACGCTCTTCACCCACGCCTCGCACGCCTCCTCCTCTACGCCTCACACCCTCGCCGCTCGCCCACCCATGCACAGATTCCTCGCCAGCAGCTTCATCCCGATGCGACGGTGCGTGTTGGACATCAGCTCCACCACCAGCAGACGCGCGCACTGCATGAACTTCGCCGCCAACTCGCTCCCGCTCAGGAAGAAGTCCGACGCCAGCACGTCCTCGCACAGCGCCAGGTGCTCGCTCGCCGCCTCGAAGTCCATCTGGATGGACAGCTCGTACAGGAACTGCAGCAGCGGGTCCTCCAGCGCCTCCTGCTCGCGCTCCACCATCTACGTCTCACACGCCTCGCTCTGTCCCACGTCCACCATGCGACCGATCACGGTGCGGCTCTGGGCGCTCTGCACCACGCCGATCACCACCATGTAGCGGAGCAGCCAGGGACAGTGGATCTCCATCACCGAGGTGTACCTGCGCGTCACTCGGCACACTCACGCCCACTCCTTGCGGTTGAAGGTGCGGAGGAAGAGGTTGCAGCCGTCCTCGTGTCCCGAGAGGATGAACAGCCCGTAGTGCATCAGCCAGCAGCGCTCCTGCGCCACCTGCAGCGCGGGCACGGCGCTCTGTGGGTGAGGAGACAGTCAAACATGCACCTCGCACGACGCGATGTAGGACTCGATCTGCTTGATGTCGGACTGCGCGTCGTCCAGACTGCCCACCAGCAGCTCGCACGCCAGACGGCCCCAGAGGAGGTTGAGATAGCGGTCGGCGAAGAGGTCCTTGCAGGGAGCGGGCGTGAACTGGGCTCTGTGCGTGATCCCGCGCGCTTGCACTCACAAGTAGAATGTGATGAGGTCGATGACCATGGTGTACTCGCCGCAGTTCATCAGGAACTTGGCGATGGAGAAGCACTCGTCGAGGTCGGCGCGCGTCACCTACAGCTCACAGTCCCGCCGCAAGCGAACCTCGAATTCCTTGAGATCCTCCTCGGAGAGCACGGGCATCACGCCGTTCTCCTCGAACTCCTTCATGCACGCCTTGACGCAGTCGATCAGCGGACTCTCCATGATTTCGTCGTACTTGTCCTTGGAAGCCTGGACTTTTCCCCTCAACTCTACCGCATCACGCCCCGCGCGAAAGCGAACCCTTCGGAGGCTCCTCGTCTCCGTAGATGGTCTTGAAGACGTCGAGAGCGTACTCCAGCATGTTCGTCTTTTGGAGAAGGGCGAAACGCGCCTTTGCAATTTCATTTTGTTTGTACATCTTCGCGTCAAGGGCTGCCACGCTCGAATCGAGTGAGAAAGGATATCTTTGACTCCTCCAGCCAGTCGAACACGGGCAGGAGCAAGTGGATATCGAGGAAGGGCGCCATTTTACGAGAAAGATCGAATTCTGCTGCTGAGCGCGAGAACGACACACGCCTACTCGCATTGGGCTTCCCGTTCAGAACCTCCGCTGGTTTATCCTGCTGCGCGCTCATTTCCTTTTCAGCCATTACCGGAATGATCACAATGCCACCTAATTCTACGGTCTGACTCTGGGGCGGCGCCAACGGTTATTTCGCGCTGTTGGGGGCGCTGTGGGAAGGGCGCATTTCCTTTCTTGTTGAGCCAAACAGAGCGCAGCCATGAGCATGAACGAGTTGAAGAAGCAGTCCGCCGTCGAGGCCGTGAAGCAAATCAAGAGCGGCGATGTGGTTGGTTTGGGCACGGGATCGACTGCGTACTTCGCCGTGGAGGAGGTGGGCAGACTCCTGAAGGAGGGCCTGCTGCACGACATTGTCGGCGTGGCTACTTCCATAGAGACCGACACGCACGTACTGGTGGCTGTTCCGACGTGATGGTTGTAGGCGCGCGCGCTGAACATCCCCATGGTGAGCATCGACGAGGTGGAGTCCATCGACATCGCGATCGACGGAGCGGACGAGGTGGATCCGGAGCTGCAGCTGATCAAGGGCAAGGGCGCTGCTCTGCTGCGCGAGAAGAGCACGGAGATCCTGACGTCTCGTTTTGTGGTGATCGTGGATGAGAGCAAGATCGTGAAGAAGCTGGGCACGAAGGACGCCCTTCCCGTGGAGATCGTCCCGTTCGGCTGGAAGCAGACGCAGAAGCGCCTGCTGAAGTTCGGCGAGCCCGTTCTTCGTCCCAGCAAGGAGGATCCCTCGAAGCCGTAGGCTTTCTATTGAGGTGTTGACTGTAGTCTGGTGACGGACAACGGCAACTACATCATCGACTTGCGCTTCCCGAACGGAATTGACCACCCCGAGGAGGTGGATCGCGAGATCAAGCAGATCACTGGCGTCGTGGACCACGGTCTGTTCATCAACATGGCGACGACGGTAGCGCTTTGTGTGTGTGGTGATGTGTAGGTGATCGTGGCCGCGAAGGACGGCATTAAGGTGATGACAAAGAACTGAGTATTGCGCGAGATCGTGTGTTTGTTTGAAATGGAGTTGATTGGGGGTGGAGATATTGTATTTTCATTTCCCTTCTTCCTTTCCTTTCGTTTTCCTTCTCATCCCTCCTTTCCTTCTGTTTTCACCCCCATCTTTCCTTCCCCGCTTCCACCACTCCCATCCTCCTGTTCCCACTCCCACCACTCCATTCCTCCCCGTATCAGACACAGATACGCACTACCCTTCTCAAAAGAGCAGTGGGGGATAGCATGTCGTCGCGCCTGCTCCTCTGTGGCAGATAGAGCCGACCGCACAGTCCGACGCACGGCTTCAGGGCAATCACGCAGGCATTTGCCTGTATGTCGTCGCCCCGCACTTCGATCTCTATCCGGTCGTTCTTATCAAACCCTCATTCTTATTCTATTCGTTACAACACATACTATGCTTTCTCGTTCATCTGTCATTGCTCGTTCTTTCGGTTCCGCTGCCCGTAAGCTGTTCGTGGGCGGCAACTGGAAGTGCAACGGTTCCCTGTCGAAGGTTCAGGAGATCGTGGCCACGCTGAACAGCTCCAACCTCAACAATGACGCTGAAGTGGTGATCGCTCCCCCCACTGCCTACTTGAGAGACACCGTGGCTTCCGTGCGTCCCGACGTGCAGGTGGCTGCGCAGGACGTGTGGTCTCAGGGCAACGGCGCGTTCACCGGTGAGACGTCTGCCGAGATGCTCAAGGATCTGAAGGTGGGCTGGGCGATCGTGGGTCACTCGGAACGCCGCGGCAAGGGCGAGAGCGACTCTGAGGTCGCCACGAAGGCTGCATATGCTCAGAAGAACGGTCTGAAGGTGATTTGCTGCCTGGGCGAGTCGCTGAAGGAGCGCGAGGCGGGTCGTTTCGCGGAGGTGGTGACGCGCCAGCTGAAGGCATATGCGGACGCGATCAAGAACTGGGACGACGCTGTGATCGCGTACGAGCCGATCTGGGCCATCGGCACGGGCAAGACGGCGACGCCGGCGCAGGCGGAGGAGGTGCACGCGGTGCTGCGCAAGTGGCTGCGCGACAACGTGAGCGCGGCGGTGGCGGACAAGGTGCGCATCATCTACGGCGGTTCGGTGAACGCGAAGAACTGCGACGAGCTGGGCAAGCAGGCGGACATCGACGGCTTCCTGGTGGGCGGCGCGTCGCTGAAGCCGGAGTTCGTGAACATCATCAACGCGAACTCGACGGTGAAGAACGCGGGTCCCGTGAGCGTGGGTATCAACGGCTTCGGTCGCATCGGTCGCCTGGTGTTCCGCGCGACGCAGCCGAACCCGCTGGTGAACGTGGTGGCGATCAACGACCCGTTCATCACGCCCGACTACATGGAGTACATGATCATGCACGACTCGACGCACGGTCCGTTCCAGGGCACGGTGAAGGCGGAGAAGGACGCGATCATCGTGAACGGTCGCCGCATCGTGGTGTCGAACGAGATGGACCCGAAGAAGATCCAGTGGGGCGCTGCGGGCGCGGAGTACATCGTGGAGTCGACGGGCGTGTTCACGGCGAAGGACAAGGCGGCGCAGCACCTGGAGGGCGGCGCGAAGAAGGTGGTGATTTCGGCGCCGTCGAAGGACGCTCCGATGTTCGTGATGGGCGTGAACAACACGACGTACACGAAGGACCTGAAGGTGGTGTCGAACGCGTCGTGCACGACGAACTGCCTGGCGCCGCTGGCGAAGATCATCAACGACAAGTTCGGTCTGAAGGAGGGTCTGATGACGACGGTGCACTCCGTGACCTCCACGCAGAAGGTGCTGGACGGTCCCTCGAAGAAGGACTGGAGAGGCGGTCGCTCTGCCTGCTACAACATCATCCCGTCCTCCACGGGCGCGGCGAAGGCCGTGGGCAAGGTGATTCCCTCGCTGAACGGCAAGCTGACGGGCATGTCGTTCCGTGTGCCGACGGAGGACGTGTCGGTGGTGGACCTGACGTGCGTGCTGAGCAAGCCCGCGACGTATGAGCAGATCAAGGCGGCGGTGAAGGAGGCTTCGGAGACGTACATGAAGGGCATCATGGGCTACGTGGACTACGACGTGGTGTCGCGCGACCTGATGACCTGTCCGTTCTCGTCGGTGTTCGACGCGAAGGCAGGAATCGCGCTGAACGACACGTTCGTGAAGCTGGTCTCGTGGTACGACAACGAGTGGGGCTACTCGAACCGTATGGTCGACCTGATCCAGTACATGGCGAAGGTGGACCGCTCTTAAACTGTACAGTGTTCTGGCGCATTCTATTTCATTCCGTTTGTTTGTTCGCAACAATGAGGGAAACGTGGAAACATGAGCTGGGTCATTTCTTTGCTTGGAACAGGCTGAATGCGGGTGGTGATCAAGAACAACAGCAACGAGGTGCTGGTCTACGCGGCCAAACACGTCGCAAAGTGCATCAGCGAGTACGCGCCGACGGAGGATCGTCCCTTTACCATGGTTCTCCCCAACCCCACAGAGCTGAACCGTCTGTTGTGAGGCGCTCTATGCGCCGCATTACCTATAGTTTCACGACTCTCGTCGATTTGTACAAGGAGGGCAGCGCGTCCTTCAAGAACACGGTGTTCTTCCAGCTGGAAGAGTACTGTGGTGTGCCAAGAACGGATCCGCGCAGTCTCGCGTGCCAGCAGTACGAGGCGTTTTTCAAGTTCGTGGATGCCGCTCCGGAGCACGTCTTCTTTCTGAACGGTCTGGCTTCCGACTTCCAGGAAGAGTGCGCGCTGTTTGAGAAGGCCATCGAGCACTACGGAGGAATCCAGCTCCTCTGCGCCGGAGTGAATTCGGAGGCGGCTATCGGGGGAAATGCGCCCGGGAGTTCACTGAGCAGCCGCACTCGCGTGAAGACCTGCAGCAACTTCGTCGTGAACGACCGCTACTGTCTGAATAGCGAGCGCGACATCGATGACGACATGCTTCCTCCGTTTGCGCTAACGCGCGTTTTAACCATGGGCATTGCAACCATCATGGACGCCAAGGAAGTGCTGGCCATGTTCATCGGATACCATAGCGCCAGAGCGCTCCATCGCGTTGTGGAGGGAGCCGTGTCCAACATGTTCCCCGCCACCGTTTTACAGTCGCACGAGCACGCAATCGTCCTGGGAGAGCGACGCTCCATCGGCAGTCTCCACTTCTGCGACGTCGAGTACTTCTCCGGACTGTGCGACAACTACAATGCTGTGAATAATGTGAGTGATACGCCGCTGTACATGTGTACGATTCGGATGGGAGCGTGATGTGTAGCACTGGAGTCGGCCGTTTCTCCTGAGGGCGACAAGAGTGCGGCGGCGTGATCCGTGTCCTTTCTTGCCTGCTGTGAACAATGCGTAGACCTGAAGCGTTTTTCTGTATGGGCTTCAAGGAATCGGCATCCGTTTCCTGGATTTCGAGGAATTGAACTCGGATTGTTTGTTCTCGCACACTATTGGATTGTTCATTCTCTCACACTATTGGATTGTTTGTTCTCGCACACTATTGGATTGTTCATTCTCTCACATAATTGGATTGTTCATTCTCTCACATAATTGGATTGTTCTCGCACACTATTGGATTGACAATGAGCGACGAACCTTCCATTAACGACATGCCGATGCGCGTTGTCGCGTTGAAGCAGGAGCCGCAGGGAAAGACGCGGTAGGAGAGGGAGGGAGGGGTGTAACCCAATAGACGCTCTGTGATTGAGAGAGAGATAAAGCCGGTACTGCCAGCTGCGTGGCATAGTGAAGTGTAGGAGTTGGTGAATGCAAAGACATTTGGCGAAATCTACATCGAATTGGTCAAAATGAAAATGAATCTTCTTAGTCTCGGCGTGTTCGACGACGTAGAGCTCACGATGGACGTGCGTGGGTCGTGACTGTCGTTCTTGACGAATAGCTGACTACGCCACGTATAACCGTTCCGATGTGATGGTGCGCGTAAATCTGAAGGAGTCGCGTCCTCTCCGCGTCGGGATCCAAGGAAGCATCAGCACGACTGGGGATGACGCCGGTCTGGTCGTCCCTCGCTTCGCGACGTCATGCATAGGAGGGCTCGATTGACTACCTCAACCCCACAGGTCGCGCAGATGTCCTCTCGGCGCACATGCGCTACGATGTGCTGCGAAAGAGCATTCTCTACAACGTAAACTACAGTATCCCGAAGGGATTCTTCGGTAACACCGTCTCCTTCGATTACATTAAGTAGGCGGCGTGGATTCGGATTCACCTCCAGAGACTATCGGAACCTGATCAAGGAGAGCAGCGTGAACAGTCTGAACGAGGGCGTCGTCGTAAACCTCTCCACCCCCAGCGGCCTGCTCGGATTGGGCTACAGTTTCATGTGGCGCGATCTGAGTCCTGCGGCGGATCTGGACGTGGAGCGCATCACGCACAGTCATTGCAGCAAGAGGTGTGTGCATGTCGTCGCATCAATGCGTAGCATCATCAATGAGTGTCGCCCCTCCATCAAATCCTCCATATTCTCTACGATAACGCTGGGTCGTCTCTGTTTCTTCTTCTCACATGCAGACTCCCGCGATTCCAGAGTCATTCCCACCCACGGCAGTTACGCGCAGCTTCGCCTCGTCTTTCTTCATTATTTCCTCTAATGCGCAGAGTTACAGCGGCCTCCTCGGAGATGTGAACCAATTGCGATCGGAGCTGCATGCGAACACCAACTTCGCTCTGACGCCCGCCATCTTCGACCAGCCGGGACTCGTTCTCCATCTGTACGGGTACGGCGGCCACATCCGCAACTTCAACCGCAAGAAGACGCGCTACTTCGACCGTTTCTTCCTGAGTGGGCGAGATGGCGGGAAATGATCCGATAGCGGGAGAAAATATCCGCGGTTATGACATGGCGGAAATCGGTCCGAAGAGCCAGCCCGAGGGTGGTTTCATTCAAGACGGCTGATGAGTAGAAGGAGGGAGAAAGGAGGGAGATGTGTTGGGCGGCGACCGTTGCTTGGCGCTGGGCGCATCGCTCAGCTTCCCCATCCTCTTCTCGAAGGTGCCTTTGGGGATTCGCGGACAGTGCTTCTACAATATGGGCAACGTCTGGAACACGAGCACGAGTGATGATTGCGACGAGGGGTGAGGGGTAGGTTTGAAGAAGGCGGTGAACACGGCGCTGAGCAGCTATGGCGTGGGCATTATGATTCCTTTCGGCAACGTGGGACGATTGGAGATCAACTACGCGATTGGCCGCAAGCGCTTCAACTTCCTCTTCTGTGCAAATTAGACGTGTTTCTTAACAAAGACGCCACTCACTGTCTTCCTTCACACCTAATCGCACATGGATTCTCTTACTACGGAAAAGGGCGTTCGAGTTGTCAAAAAGCATCTCCAGCATGCCAGACTCCGTTCCGGTATAACTACCCCTACGCATCAATCACACCACGAGAATCCACTGAACGGGAGTCGTCGTGCTGCAAATGCGCCGCGCCGGGAGAATAACCGTTTCGTTCATCTTCTCGTCCTTGAACAGCAATCGGAAGTTGATGTCGTTCTCGAAGGTGGAAATCGCCCAGATGAGTTGCTTTCCCTTCTGCACAATAAAGAGAGGCGGCAACACTCACTTTGATCGACAAGGGCAGGATGTGAAAGCCCCCAGCAGAAACGGTAAAGTCGATCTCGGAATCCTCCTTACCCTCCACGAACGGAGCGTCTGGGTGAATGAGATAGTTGGGAGGCTCCTGAGAGAGGAGGGCGGAATTATGCGAGACGGAACGCTGCACCATGCCTAGGATCTATGCATTAGATAGAAATAGAGCAATATACAATATCAAATGCGTGCTCCACGAAGGGCGTATCGCGCTCGATGATGAAGTGAACGTCAGACTGCAGCTGCAGCTTCTGCTGCTCCACGACGATTTTCAGCTTCTCGTACTCCTCCTGAAGTGACGTGTCAACGGCACCTCCCTTCTTCATCTCGTGAATCTGAAGTTGCATCTCTTGGAACGACGCACAAGACCGGTCGCAGTCATTAATCCGCTGTTTCAGGTCCTTCAAGCAGTTCCGCTTCTCCGTCAGCGCATTCATCATGAAGTCCGTCGTTTCCATATCCTATGCATTGGAATCCAATACAAGGAAATACGAGCTTCGCCTTGACGAACTTCTCGTATTCAATCTCCAAGTTCTTCATATGCGCGCCAAAGAGACTCACCTCCTTGCTATCTGCAAACACGGATTGCATTGCCTGGGTACTGGTCGTTATGGATTCGATGCTGCTTAGCATGGACGTTGAGAACTCCCCAACATCGTTGCAAGCCCCTTCGATATGACTACGGATTACATGCAATCGCTGTAGAAAAGCACCTATATGCGTCGTCCAGCTCTTTGATGCGTTCCAGGAGCAGTGACAAGTCAGGATCCTCTACGGCCCCAAATCGTTTAGTGACTGCGGACAAACCGGCCAGTTGATCCAGTCCCCATTTCATCATGATCACAGTTGGATTGTGAGTGGCAGAGATCTTAGTTAGGGGAACGAATGTTCGTGATGCGTCTCATCCATGCAAAGCATCTACCCGTTCCATCGGTTGTTTCGGACCATTATACACAAATCGTTTTCTACCGACATCTGCATCAAAGGAAAGCCACGCTCCTTCGGTACTGACAGCGAATACACGAGAGAATCCAAAGAACGCAAATAGGGACAGAGGAACCCAAAACCCTCGTCTTTTCGGTCCCAACACAGTCATCCCAGTATTCGCCTGTCACATCATTAGGAATAGAGCAGAGTCATCTCCGACCGTTGAATAATTCGAACGAAATGGGAACACAAGAGGAGAAGGGTCTTTCGGATTTGTTCAAGATGGTTTGACTCGCTGTGTGTCGTCATGTGTAGGAATCTCCGATTCAGTCTGTTCCGCAATACGAAATGTACTCTCTGGGCGGTGCTGATGATCGTCTCTAGATATAAGGCCTATTCCACGGTGGATGGAAAGGAGGTGCTGTTTCACACAATTCACATCGGCGAGTGGAAGAAGGAAGTCGTGGAGTGTTTTATGGACGCGCTACGAATCGTCCAGAGCTACAATTCGCATCAGCACGAATTATACTGCATGGAATGACAAATAGGCTGTTATTGGAATGCTTCGGCGAAGAATTCGACGATGTCAACCACACCATCCAGTACGTTACCGAATCGCTGTCAGAAAACATCCGATCGTCCTGCTGTTGTTTCCGTTTCATTCCCTAGCGTGTACATGGGAATCGGTTCCGTGCGACTATCCTTGATTCGGAAGTGGCTGCAGGACATCCTCACCGGACTCATGGATCTGCACCAAAAGACGGACGCTCACGAGCCCATCATTCACGGTCGAATCCGATTGCAGTATCTTCTGTACCACCGGTCAACCGGCCAGGTTCGAATCGGCGGCTACTACTGGCTGACCACGGTCCGTGCCGACAATCACTACTCCCAAGTGCAATGGGCGGAGGATGACAGTGGTTGCTTTCTGTTCACTTTTACGCGTAGCCAACATCGGCTACTACGCTCCGGAAGTGTTCATCGACGGTCTGTGGACACCGGCGGTGGACATCTACGCATTGGGCATGTCGATCATTCACATGCTCTCGGGCTGCCATCCGTACGGCGAGCTGGACGACAACTCCTTCATCCTGTCCGCAATCAAACGCGTGCGCATTCACTCTTCCGCTCACCCACAGAATCTCCCTCCAAAAGGCTTGCTTTCCCTCCAATCCGTCGATGAAACGCTCTTCGACTTCTTGGGACAGTGCATCGCGCCCTACGTTGTCCCACTCCTCTCCTCTCACAGGTAGGACAAACGGCCCACGGCGGAACAATTGCTTCACCACTCCTTCTTCTCCCAGGACACCAACGTCGAGATCGACCTGACCATCCCTCGTGTGGAGGGGCACCCCAACAGTTTGACCTCACGTCACCCCTCACCCGTAGACAAGGACATGTTGGGGGAGCCCACATTCCCCTCCGCCTTCCTTCGCAAGCTCACACAGCCGCGCGAGCCCGTGCCCGGCATGCGTCTGAAGGCCCCTCTTGACTTCGCGGAGCTGGCGAAGGCGGAGTTGGCGAAGGCGGAGGAGGAGAAGGGGAAGGGGAATAAGGAGGAGGAGCGAGCGAAAGGGAACGACGAGAGAGTGAAGGTGAAGGCGGAGGAGGAGAAGGTCAAGCCAACGGAGCGCGCGACACAAGAACACTCCACACTGCAACCTGCGGTGGAGTCGGTGCGGAACGTCATCGTGTCGCACATCACGCTCCCTAAGAAGTCCGTGCCCTCGTTGGCGCAGACATCCACGGAGGATTCGGGTCTCGCCAACACCATGCGCCCGCTAGTGAAGCACGCCTCCTTGTCCTCGCTGAAACTCCAGCCCGCGGAACGATGGGTCGTGGTCCACATGCTATTGGATGCACGAGTTTTTGGTGCGTCCAATGGGAAGGTGCGGGTGAGTCAGCGCGTGGACCTGTGCGACGACAACTGTCCATGGGGTTGCATTGAAGAGCTGGTGAAACAGATCAACGCAGTGCGCGAGGAGCGCAAGCTGGAGAAGCTGTCTCGTCAGGACACTGCACTTCTTCGTCGTGGGTTCTGCCGTGCGCTGATTGAGGCGATAAAGAAGATCAAGGGACAGTTTGAAGAGAACGATTGTTTGTGTTACCGCGACCTATTCAACTATCTTCGGAGCGTGTCCCAAACCATCTACATTTCATGCCTCATTCCGGCCCATATATTCAACGATGACCCGAATTCGGACTACGTCATCGCCACGCGCTTCCCCGTGTCCAACATGGTTACCAGCCTGTCCGAAGCCATTCACATCACCAATGACGCGTTGGAGTCGGCGATTCGCGAGGTGCGGAAAAAGAACAACCTGAAGGAGCTGGACGCGGAGCTGAAGGAGGAGCTGCGCCAGGAGATCGAGTGGCTGTTGGAGTTCAAGGTGGGCGACATGCACTGAGAGTGACGCATAGATGCTTCAGATGGTGAACTGTCACATTCAGGAGGATCGCATCTCCTTCATCGAAGGCATCACCGTCACGATCACGCACTACCAACTCCCTCCGAAATCGGGGCTTTTCCCGTCAGTGAGTTATTCCCGAACCAGTCCCCTTTCTGAGTCGTCGTTCTTCTCCCTGAACCCGTCGCCGAATTCGAGCTCGAAAACCGTGGCGCACATATCTCCCTCCAAGTCGTTCCTCTCTCCCGCCATCGCGCAATCTCCCGCCACGCCGAAGTCCGTTTCCCTCCAACCGTCGGACGACATCCGAGTGTACGGAGGCGAGTCGCTGCCGCAGGGCGCGAAACTGTTCCTTCACATCGAAATGCCGTTCTCGTCGTCGAACAAGTGGATCCACTCCTCGTCGCTGCAGTTCGAGTGCGTGTACGAGCTGCGGAAGAGCAAGCAGACGCAGGAGATCGTGAGCTCGATTCTGTATTGGCTCCAGTCGATTCACGTTGCATTGTATGATGATGTGGTGTTGGTGCAGCAGAAGCTGAGCGAGGCCATCAGCGCGACGCTGAGTCAGGTGAAGGTGAGCGGGGAGGAGGTGAAGGTGGTGAAGAAGAGCAGGGACGGTAGATGAGATCATGTCGAGATGATGCGTAGACACCTGTGTGGAATTGAACGTGGTTGTGAAGAACGAGTCCACATACACAGCGAACGTGATTGTGACGATAAAAGGAGGGGCGGACGGTAATGACAGCACATTCAGCACCCAGGTGGACTTCGGCTTCTCCCAGAGCATGGACGACGTGACCGATGTGATTCTGAACGACATCGTGAACGCGACGGTGGACATAAGGGAAGAGACCAAGGGGTTGCTGAAGGAGCAGCTGCTGACCGATTTGGAGCGGGAAATGAAGCGAGTGAAGGGCGAGTGAGTTTTCTTTGTGAACAGACATGTTTACTTTCGATCAAGCATGTTTCCTTTCGATACTTGTGAACAAACATATCCACTTTCGATACTTGTACATGAGGGAATCAAACAGTCGCGAAATCTAGTCGTTACCGCCCGCACTTGCGATTACAGACATCGTGCCGCCGATAACAGCGCAAATACGCACAAACAGATAGGAAAGAGGCTTTCTCTCTTCTCGAATCACGTGCTGGAACGGAGAGATCTTGTACTTGAAGAAAATGCCCGGCTCGTAGTCAGCCACCGAATTGAGTCCAATGGCCACCTCGTTGTCCGTCTCATAAATGGAATACTACGGGTGACGGAAAGGACACATCGAAACCTCGTTTGACTCCATTCGCAAATCCTCCTTCACGTACACGGACGGGAGGACTTCAATATAATAGTTGTGAGAGCTCACTACATATGACGCGTCGATGGGGAGAGAACGGGAACGAGAGTGGAACGAGCGCGCATCCAGAGGATAACGGACGCCAGGAATGTGATCTCCGAAGGAGAAGCTACACATTACGACCGCACACTGCTGTCACTGTTGAATGTAGTGACTCGAACTCAGAGAGTGGATGATGTCGTTATCATACACGGGGAACCCCTGCATATTCACGAGGCCCGTTCGCGTGGCAATGTGGACGTCTCCCGCCACCTGGTTCACGTGAAGCGCACCCCACAACATGCACCCAGGATGAGCGCCGCCGTAGCGGATGGTTCTATTCGCGTTGCACACTGGAGCGAACGCTGAAATGAAATAGGGGTCCCAGCCGCGTCGCTTATAGGCCTCCTTCACAGCGTCGCAATCATCACAGCACTAGAATGAAAACGATATTTCAGATTTACCTGACCCTCCTGCCCGGCTCCATAGCAGGAACCGCACGAGAAAGAAGACGAGGGCACGGAACCGCGAGAAAAGCCGATCCCGATTCCATCCCGATTGATATCCAGCTTGATCAGCTGACTCGAAGACCCAAACGAGTGAACCCCGTCTTCATCGAGAAGATCAAACACGACTTCTAACGATCACAATCACCCGACGTGACGACTCCCGCACGTTATATTGTACAGCGTAATGTTGAAGTTGATAAACAGCGTATCTTCGGTCGAATTCCGAACGGTGATCACTTCCGTGTGGTTCACTTTGCAAAACGCCCAAAACTCGGACAGCAGAAGAATCAGCAGGACGCCCAGCGTGAGCACGCTGCCTATACCATGACCGAGGAAACCGCTCGCAATTACAATAGCCTCCTGTCTTCGTCTTCACAACATAGTCGTCGTCCACCTTCGGAAAGAAGTCGAGTCGCCGCACCACAGACTTCACCTTCGGCATGGAATACGGCTTCGACGAACTGCGAGGATGTCTCTCTCTCAGTCCCTCCATGAAAGCGCTGCGTTGAACGGAATGAATGATGGTGGCGGCAACGCGTGGCTCCATTCTCAACAACGTCTAACGCGAGATTACTGCACGGATTCATCTCGGAGGACGATCATCATGCAATCCCTCACCACGGAGCAGATTGGACAAATGGGGTAGTGAGTGTGGTACGAGCGAGAATCCAAGTCCATGTGCCTTGGAAGTTCGAGAATACGAGAGATGACCCGATTCTATTATCTGCAGTGTTTGTCTGATACCCAATTACGCTATGTCCTCTAATACCCTCTTACATTCTATTCCCATTATTGCCCAAATGGCCGAATCCAGCGTATTTTCCGCACCCTTCTTCGAAAACGCATCGAACGGACTGTTGAATTACCTGTTCCAAGAGGAGAGTGCTCCATTGGACGCCCAGTTGTACGATCCGTTCCCAAGCAACTCGATGAATCTCGAGAACTACGATACGGATACGTTTACCGATATGTCGGGCGTCAGTAGTCAACGAGCGGGCGATTTCTCGCTGGGTCAATGTTTTATCCGGTTGGATCGAAATCACTGCGTAGTTACCCCGGCCTGTAGCTACGGCATGAGTTATCAGAACCGAAACGAGGCGACTCCCTCTTTTCCCTGTCCTTGCCCCTACATGTCCTGATGCATAGCGTTTGACGTTGACACGCCGGAATTCACCGCCCAAAACCCGATATCTCCCGTGATGTCTGATTCGTTTGAAATGAGTCCCTTGCCCCCAGCGAACAGCGGCGTCATATCAGGCATCAGCATTCCTAGCGAGATCATCCTTCCCGAATCTCCCTCCCCGAGACAACTCTCCCCTCTTGCGTCGACGAGGCAGAGCATCAGGGCAAAACCGAGTGATGTTCCTGACAAGCGTAGTCGTACGCGCAGCGGAATGGCGTGATGCGTAGAGCATAACATTTCCGAAAAGAAACGAATAGAGCGCATGAACCAGTGCATCACGGAGCTGTTTGTCTTGCTAGAAGTGCGCGTGCTCCGCTCCTCTCACATCTAGTCATCGGGCGTGTCGATCCGCAAGAACAAGGTAACGGTCCTCACAGAAACAACAAAGAAGATCCGCTACCTGGAAACCGCCGTCAAGGAGCTCCGACAGAAGGTCCGCGATGCTGAGGTATTTCCCGCGGAAAGTGATCACACCTAGTACAACGCGCGTCGCGCCATGAGCGAGATCTGTTACAAGCCGGTTCGCAGTTCGGTGAATTACCATGTGATGTTCCTCCAGAACCCGATCCCTCAAGCGGTGTTGGCGGCGGACGGACAGTTCGTGGACGCCAACTCGCAGTTCTGCAGGTAGGCGAGGGCAGCGGCGTCGAGCGTAGTCTGACCCGACGAACAGTCGAACAACTGAGGGACATGACGCTGTTCAAGTTCGCGCACCCGGACGACCTGCCGTGCGCCTTCGGGTGGTGACTAGATGTCCTGATGATCTCTAGCTCCTACTCGAACATGCTGCGCGGCGACAACCCGACGAACGGCGTGTGCATGATTCGTCACTGCTATCTGGGCGAGTGCTACCAGCCCGTGTTCTTCTCGCTGACGCTGGTGAGGAACGAGAACAACGTGCCTGCGTACTTCGTGTGCAACATCCTGCCGGTGATGGCGTGCACGTGCACCGACGCGAACCACTCGATGTGCGATCGCGATGTTGGAGTGATGAGTAGGAGGAAGTGCAACGGGATCCTGAAGGGGCGGAACAACATGTACTTCCAGATTTGCAATCCGTCGGAACTACTTCCTGGGAGTGCGCAGCTCATTGACACGAACACGGGCAATCCCGTCCGGCAGTCGTTGTCGGACAGCGCGGTGTTTTAACGAATCGGTTTAACTGCGGACTATCATTTTAAGCGTATTGTAATTCTGTATTACTAGTGAGTGGCGGTGTTTGTTGTCCGTTGCATCGTTTACATTCGTGCTTCACTAGAGTGTTGTTTGTGCTTTTGTATGTCATTAAAACAATTCATTCGTATTGTCACAAGACCCTCACTTGAATTCCACGAGACTGTCACAACATGCAAATGCCGGATGTGGTGCGAGTCAACAAGTACCCCGAAAAAGAATCGGGCGATGAAACGACTCTCCGTGAGGATATCGATGTAGGTGGCTGGTTTCTCCTTTCATGTGGAAGGACCGATTACACCCTTTCATTTATGTTTGCAGCGTCTGCTATCACAAGTACCATTCGTGTTATTCCCTAAAAGAGCACATTCGAACGCATATGCGTAGTAAAAGCACAGACAGCGTGATTCATAGTGCCCCAGAACGATCTAGTGTGCCCTCTTCGCGACTGCGGGAAGCATCTCCGAAGTCAGTATGGTTTTGACATCCACGAGCAGGAGCACCAGCGACTGATCGATGAGGGCTTGGAGCTTGCAGATTTTGATTTTAGTCTTTACGAAAAGCCGCGATTGTTGCGCTCCCTTATCGATAGAAACCAGTCGTACCACTGCGCTCCTCCCACCGAAAGTCGTTGTCAGCTCAACGATTCCCACGTCCTCATCCAGTTGAACGAGCTCCTGTTGCGGAAGGGTCGCCTTCTGCCAAGGAAATGCAGCAAGATTGCATGGTGGTGATATAGAGGAGAGGTCATGTTTGTAGTAAGCGAATCGAGAGACTCTACGAAAGGGGAGAGCAGTACAAGAGGGAACTGGAGCACCGTTTGTCCCAGTTGGAAGGCGACATGTATGGATGGAGAGAAGACACGGATGAGGAGAATGAGGAGGGAGAGATTTCCGTCATTCCGGAGTCCTATTTGGAAAACGAGGAGCCGTACATGTGCGGTGTGCTCGAATGCAAGCGGCTGTTTCACACGTATGCGGAATTAGTCCACCATGCGTCGTCTCATCCCGCTGTTGCTCTCCGTTGGTGTGCCTATTCGGACCTAATGGCGTAGCGGTTATCATCAACAATCAGCTGATGATTCCAGAAGGGCGTTACCACTGTCCCGTTCACGAGTGCGAAGTGAGCAATAAGGTTAGTATTGATGTGCAGTTCGGGTACGGCAAGAAGGCGTTGGCATTCAGTCTCCTGAGACTCCATTATCGAGTTCGCGTCGGAGAAGAGATATGATGAGTAGGCCGTTCATTTTCATCAGGACGCAGTACTGCAGCATCAGTCATTGAAGCTAATTCCGATGACTGATGATGATGAGAGTACGGAGTGGATTCGGAAGATGGAGAAGATCGATGACGTGTATTTGGCTCCGGGTATTGTGTACAATAATGGCAATGTTGTGTTGTCCACTACAGGCGAGACACAGAGAATCGCCTGGTGCGTGTTGTTTCCTCTTCCTAACGTGTAGTAAATAGTTGTTTCTCCACAATCTTTGTTGCACAAACAGCGGCATTCATTCTTGATGGAACCAGACATGGCAATACCCTTTCGATTCACCACAGGGAAAGCAAACCACATCACTCCGATCCCAAACTAGTGATCACACGTACAAAGACTCTCCCACAAGTGTCAGCACCAGCAGCTCTTCGCACCGCCTCCATCCCCACAACGCATCGATCTTGCCCAAAAGGAGGGGTCCCACCAGCCGACAAATCGACTCCGTGACATCGTAGTAGGACAGAAGGCGACTGACCATGTGAGGCGGAGAAATCTATTCTGAAGAGAAGACCGAAAGCAAACCATCGCCAGCACATTCACGAATGTGGTCGAAAACACCTCTTCGCCCACCGTGTTCAGAACGACGCAGAAGAGGACGTACTGGTAGCTACGGTCAAGACAGCGCAAGAGAGATACAAGTCACGAATGCACAATTGGAACAGCTTCCCGGCAGCCAGGAGGACGAGAGCGACGAGGACGAGGGAGAAGGAGGAGAGGTAGCGAGAGGCGAGAGGTGTGACCACCGACTCCGTGACAAACATGAACAGGTTTGAAAAGACAAAAACAAGTCCGATTTCGTGGGGAGTAACGTCAAATTGTTCCTGCAACAGAAGAATCTACCCTTCAGTCAAGAAAGAGAGAGCACTTTGATGGATCCGAAGCCCTTGTTGATCGAATCGACGAGGAGAAGAAATGTGATATACAGAACGAACGGCGAATTGCTCGATGCAACGCCGTTTCGCTTCGCCTGGTGGTAAAACGAGGACAACGGCAATACAAAGGGATTCTTCAGCGAGAGGCGACTCGGGAAGTGAAGGAACCACTTCGAGGCATGCATCTCTTTCTCGGTCTTCTGTTCAGCCGGAGCTCCTGTCATCTCATCGTTTGGGGAAGGCACCCAGCAGAGGACGATCAGCGTCTCGGCGATGAAGAGAAGCACGGACAACCGAATTGCCGTATCGACGTCAAGGTACTTCGTGATAAAAGAAAGGAGTGCGGATCCCGCCTAATCGTGACTTCCACTCGCTTCACAAACGAAAGAGCCCATATGGCGCACCGCTGCGAGCACCGAAAGATGTTTCGAGACGTCTCTTTCCTTTTTCATCATAACGAGTGCCTGCATGTCATCTGATGCTCGAATTGCCCACTTTGCACGATGTCGTTGTCTGTTTGATGAACCCAACGATAAAACGACTCAGAACCAGCGTGTAGATGTTGCCACGAATCAGCAGGAGGGCATAACTGATCGCAGAGCCGAACGAGCTCACGAGGAGGATGCTCTTCCGCGAAACGTTGAATTTGGATAAATGACCGATGATACAGCCCCCGATGATTTGGCACAACCCATAAATGGACGTAATCGCACCAAAGCCAAACGCGTCCACTCCAAGCTCCTTCGTAAAGAAGGGAATCAGTGTAATCACCAGTGCGACTCCGAGGGCGTCGATAAATGTCACGACTTCCACAGCGATGTTCACCATGTCTCAAACGCAATACTACCTTTCCAACTACCTGTATTCAGTTGGTTGAGAGTGAAGAAGCCAGGGCGGTACAAGACAGGCCGTGTCGATTCCAAACAATGCCTCCAAAGGGGAGAGAATATCACACTATTATGATTGGTATGTGTGGTTTATTGTCAGTAGGAAGTGGAAATGGCACTCACTCCAGAATTGAGTCCTCCCGCTTCATACTACGAATAGCAAAAACGAGTATTCGTCGTTGTGCTGCAACCTATGAAGCGTTCTGGATCTCCAATTGCAGAGGGTGAGGGAGTAGTCATATCTGACCCTGGATAAGGGATAGACAGACAAGCGAGTGGATTTTGAGCAGAATGATATAGTAACAAAGACGATTGACCTAGCAGACGACTCGATTCTCGTGCCTTCAGAAGATGCCGATTCTGTGAACAAGAAGAGTACGCACTTTGAATTTGGTAGTAACTGAAAGAGTTCGCCACTGAAGTTGTGGCTCTGAAGAGCGCTTTCGTCAAATACGACTCTGCCAAGATTCCTCCCTACGATGGGATGATTGGCAAGAGTACCTGTGTGACCTGCTGTCGGATAGCGACTCCTTTGATACCGATTACGGAGGAGAGTGTGGCTCCACTTCCCGAAATCGAAATCAAGAGGAAGGACGCTGAATACGCAGTTCGCTCGGATGGCTTCGTCTTATGAATAGGAGGAGTACACCACGCTCCGTGCATTTGTCAACAGGACGGTAATCCCGGACTGGAGTCGCTACACAGCGATCTATCTCAACCACATAAAAGAAAAGGAGCTCCTCCCGAAGGACTACTGCAGCGAGCCCGGCATCATCAAGCGCTCCGTTGTTCTTCCGTCCAAACCGTCACACGTAGTACAGAACGAGGCTCTTCGACTGGCTCGCCGAAATCGCCCACGAATTCGGTCTTGGCGACAGCACTCTTTTCCTGGCTGTTTTCGTCATTCCACAAATCAACCCTAGTTTTCGATCACCGACCAGTACTTGAGCACCACCGACTTCCCTCCAAAGCAGCTCCAGTGTCTGGGTTCCGCAGCGCTTCTCCTCGCCTCCAAACTGACCACAGAGGTTTCCCTCCCTCCTCGGCGTTGAAACTCCATGTTGTGTTGAGTCGTAGTCCTGTCCGACCTGTCGGTTCACGCGTTCTCCGTGAGGGAGCTAGCGAAGATGGAGGAAGATGTGTTGGTGGCGCTGAACTACTCTCTGTTGTTCGCGACGCCGTTCGATTTCCTGATGGCGTTTCTGGCGCAGACGCGAGCGACGGCGCTGGAGTGCTTCTTGTCGCTGGTGGCGTGAGCGAGGCGGGGTGATGTCGTAGTACCTGCTGGAGTGTGTCGTGATCGATGGGAGGTGGATGGCGACGCGGCCTTCGGAGCTGGCGGCTGTGTGTCTGCGGAGTGCGGTGAGCGTGTTGAGGGGAGAGGAGGAGCTGTGCGGTCAGTGGGTGACGCGAGAGTGGGATGTGTCGTCGATTCGTTCGATTCCTCGGAGTCTTCTTCGGGACGGGTACAAAGCAGTCTATCGGAAGAACTGTTCTTCTCTTCGGTGTAAAGTAGCTGTCGACTATACGTTTGACTCCTGTCTTTCTTTCACAAACACACCATATCTCGTAACGAGAAAACGCATCGCCCCAGAGCGCCTCCTCCAAGCACGGGAACATCTTCCCATCGCGTCCACTCAGCACCTTCAACACGCTACGCCTCATTCTCTCTCCACACTCTTACTTCTCGTCCTCCGCCGGCTTGCCGACCGCGGGAAGACGGACGTCGCGCAGCTTCCAGTTCTTCGGGTGGAGCAGGCGACGAATCGCCTCCACGCTCTCTCTCGCCGCCTCCGGCGTGTCGTCCTTCAGCATGCCCGAACACTTCTTCACTAGCTGGAGGAGGTTTCGCGTCTCCTCGTTCATCTGCACGGTGCCGTCGTCCTGGTGGAGGAGCATCATGGTCAGGCCCTCGAACAGCTGCGTCTGTACGAACTGCTCCGCGAAACGCCTCATCGCTTCGGGCAATGACTTGATGAAGCCTGTCTTGTCAAACTTCGCGTCTTCGCCTTCTGCGCGTAACGCAACACACCCACACCCACTGAAGAAGTCTCCGAAGGACTTGAACAGCGTCACGAAGAACAAGAAGAAGGCGATTCGCACGTCTTCGTAGAAATACCTGAACTGTGTGTAACTCCTCTCAATCTCTCCCACTCTCTCCTCCTCGTTCGGCAGGTTCACGTCCAACAGCGCGCTCTGCGGCGGCGGCGACGCAATGGAGGGAATGTCCCTAAGTCCCAATTGCAGCAATAGGGTCAGGGGGCGCGTAGCGGAGGCCAGGATGATCGCCACACGCTTTAGCGGCAGTCCGACAACTGGGACATCTACGCGCCTAACCCCCCAATCCAGCACGTACCATTAATCTCCAGAATGGCGGGGTTCTGACCCAATAGCATGCAGTCGCCAATATGTCCTCCAATCACACCCCCCAGTTTCTTGCTCTCCTCGCTCTCAATGTACACCACCTCCTCCAGCACCGCCGTCGACCCGGGCTCCGAGTACACCAGCTGGCGCGGCTCCTGCTCCAGACGCAGTCCGAGGCGTCCGGGTCCTGCGGTGACGGAGAAGAGGCAGGAAGTGGCGACTTTGGAGTTGGGTCGGTCGGTCCAATAGATATGGTCTGAGCGTGAGTTGGAGGGAAAAGAGGGACAGTCGAGAGGCGAGGACAGACTGAACTGGTCGAGGAAGGGCAAATCGAGGGGCGTGGGGGCGTAGCCCTCCGGGTAGGTGATCTGTGTGTGAGTGAGAGGGCGAGTCAAAACCCGATCAAAGTCGAGATGTGCGATGAGAACATTGGAGACATCGATCTGGTGTGCAGTGAAGGTGTTGGAGTAGATACCGATGAGGAAGGGAGTGGGGGCCTGGGTGTGAGCGGCGAGGGAGATCATACCTCGATGTAGTCGATGAGCTGTGCGGGAAGGAGTGGGATGAATGTGAGTGTGTAGTGGATGGGTGCGAGGAGGGCGAGGAGGGCGGTGGAGCACAGGGTCAGTTGGTACTTCTAGCGATGACGGGAGCGCAATGCGGGGACGTTGCGACTGTGAATGAGGACCTTTCCGTCGCAGAGCAGAGCCGAGATGATGATCTGAATGTGATTGAGCGAGAGGCAGTTGAGGAGGCTCTTCATGCACAGAGGATCGCAGTAGGGGAGACAGTCGCTCGGAGGGAGCGTGAGTTGAAGATCCTTCCCGAAGAGCGGAATCTGTGATTAACCGCGAGGAAGAGACGTACGTGAATGCAGCAGCCGGGGTGAACAAACGGCAAGGCCTCTATGTAGTATCGAATGTCTCGCTCGACTAGACGTCAGGAGGAGAGCGGAGATCGACTCGGAATCATCACGTCCGTAATCGAAGTCCTCGACGCCGACGGGGAGGACAGCGATATTCTGCGCAAGCTCAGACGACGGCTCTCCATCCTCTCTGTCTCGCGAATGACATCCACTTCCCCCGCGTCGGACGAGACCGATTTCCGGTACAGATATCTATGTGATTACGCTGCGACGGCGCCAACTGTAAGAAGGAGCTGTGGAGCGAGAAGAAGGGCTTCAACGACAGGATGCACAGCGCCTTGGGAATGTACAGCTCCTGGTTGTACTTGTTGTAGCACTCCCGACCGTTGAGAACTAGGAGTCACGCCACCCAGAGGAGGGGACGCAGCTTTTCGTAGAACACTAGACTGGTTCCGTAGCTCTGCGATCCATCTCTACAATGAACACAGAACAACACAGAAACGATTGGGTGAAGCAGAATGTGAACACATAGGGCTTTCTCCGATCCTCCTCTCGGTATTCGATCTTAGCACCCTCCGGAAGGCAGAACTAATCGTGGAAACGCAGTCGCACTCCTACAAACTCGGCATTCTCCGTAAAGGGCACATCCTCATAATCACTCGGTGGGAAACGGGCCAGGATTTCGGGATTCGGACTCTCTCCCTCCAAATTGCTCTCTACGGATGAGGGAGTCGTTTCACCCCTTGCTGTCGACGTGGACAGAGGTTATGAAGAAATAGTCTGCAATTCGAATCTGACCGCTCATTCTAACGCAATTGTGAGGATCGTCTTCATCGGAGCAATCTCCCAACAAACACCACAAACAACTAAGCGCGACTGAAGCCATTCGAAATCGCCTTGGATTGCAGCTTGTCGTGATGCTCCCTCTCCTCGTTCAACTGTCCACGCAGCTCACTTCTACGAGTCACTCGGACACCACCGCCACTACTCCTCCTTCTGGAGAGAGAGGAGCTTGTCCTTGAGCTCCATTCGCACCTCCTCCTTTCTCTCGTTGATCAGCGCGGGACCCACAAGATGCACGAGCCTTTCTCCGTCGGTTATGTACTCCAGTTCCTACACTCGTCACCAACCCCTCGAATGGCGGAAATACCTTGAGGATTCCGTTGATCTCCTCCTGCTCGGTCGAATTCGTGTTGATGTCACTAAAGAGGTGGTTGATGGCTAGGAGTGAACTTCCAGCCTCTTCTCCCACTGTTCTCGCTCTCCTCCAACTCCCTCTTCAAACGACTCTCCATCTCTTGTTGCAGCAAAACACAATAACAAAATGAGCATACATGCAACTTCAGCTATACGTTTACCAGGAGAAGTTAAAGTCCATGGTAGCAGGAGTTTG
>ERZ1106948.270-NODE-270-length-26371-cov-35.969030_pt1 | contig 26371 bp, 48 predicted proteins | sample MGYA00403673_ERZ1106948 | MGnify/ENA primary metagenome ERZ1106948 (study PRJEB35170, sample SAMEA104062409) | human gut metagenome | biome: human gut; feature: human-associated habitat; material: faeces | place: Denmark | collected 2012-05-07 ...
TGTTGATATTGAAATGTAACATTGTGTTGTTGTTTGTTTGTTGAATGGAGAGAGATTCATTCTCCATGAACGATTACCCCACCAACCACGAAAACACTCTCGTACAACAAACAGGAGAGAAGAACTATGCTTTACAAACCGGTTCGTCACAGATCTTCACAAAATCATCGTACAGACAATTCTCCATTTCGTTACTCTTCAGAATGTCCACCCACTGCTTAAGGAAGGGCTCAACCTCGAAGATCCTATACCTCACCCCCATCATCAACAACCACTCGTTCTCGTACTTCGTCATGCGCAAATCCATGCGAATCGGAACTTCATTCGCCAGCATACGGAAATAGAACCCGTCTCCGCACTGCATCCTACACCTCACACCACCTCCTCACGCTCCACAAATCGAACTGGAAATTGGCAGACATCGGCACGAAGTCAACCCCGCTGAAGTTCATCTTGTTGTCCTGCATGCGCGGCGGCTTCATGATCTACACCTCACGCCCCTCACCCTCCAGCACGAATAAGTAATAAAGAGGCAGAATGGACTCAGCGTGACCGAAGCGGAGGTGGGCGACGGACGGCGGCTCCGAAGCGAAGTCAAAGTACTTCCCGTACTCTTCGATGATACGCGTCTTCTGCTCGCCGTCGGGCAGGTGGGCGAGGAGGTTGGCGCCCAGTCCGGTGAGCAGCGAGCGGCCAAGCGGACAGGCCATTTGGAAGTTGAGCTGGTTCGCTTCGCCCTTGTACACCGCCAGACGCATGTCGTCGTCGCGGTTCAGCTCGCTCAGGATGTTGGGCTCGAGGTCGAGGATCTCGCACGTGTGGTTGTAGATGTTGTAGCAGGACGCCTGCGAGTGAGGGTTGGAGGGAGAAGTTTACCTCCAACTGGCACATGGTGTACATCTTGAACAGCAGCTTGCGCTTCTGCTGAGCGTCCAGCTTCGTCTCGTCCTTGAGGATCCGGTCCCAGATTCGGTTCTTTCCGTTGACCAGGTCGATGTGTGGGTTGTAGTCGAAGCTGTGTTCCACGATGTCGTTCAACTTGCTGTCGTTGCGGAACTCGGTGTACTTCTACTGCGTTAGAGCGGGATGGAGATGACAACGGGACAAATCGAGAAGAAACGAATCGGGGCGTAATTGTCGAAGACCGTCTTGTTGACGGCTCCGTCAGTACCGAAGATGTCCTCGCACTGGTTGTAGTCCTTGATGTGGACGTTCTCCTTAGGGAAGGACTTGGGAAGGAGATTCTCCAGGAAGACGTCGCGCGTCTCCTGCGTGCGGGCCTTGAACGTGTTTTCCACGATGATGTCTCCGGAAGGATGCTCGTCCAGGTGGATTCTCTCACGGAAGCGCTTGGCGATGCCGCGGATTTCGGCTTCTCCGGTCTTGCAAATCTTTCCCGTGTTCCCCTCCTCCTTCTCCTTCAGGTCCTTTGCCCAGGTCAACAGGGTATCGTCGACCAGCAAATCATCCTTGACTAGATCTTCATAAATCTAGACTATTCCATACTCATATCGCTGAAGAAGTCGATCGCCTTGTCCAGCTTGCCCATCTTATTCAAATGGCGAGCTCCATGGCGCTGAATCGTTTCTGTGTGAATCACTTTGCACGTTTCCGGGACCACCACCTGTGTATTACAGAGAAAGCACGACGCATACCTTATCCGTACCATAGTCGTAGTTCGCCTTGGAAGAGAGCTTCTTGTTAATCTATATCATCATCGGCACGAACACTGTCATACACTGTTGACGAGATGCAGTTCAAACGGAATCTCGGTAGGCACTTCTTCTTTGACATGTCGGGGCTTCATACTGATTGTCGCAACGGAAAACGCTATAACAACAGCTGTTATAGCAGAAATAGTCACTGCCTTTCTATTCACAGCCATTCCAAAAAAAGAGTAGATGTACAAACAGGCGAACATAAAGGGATTACGAAGAACTGTACACTCTCCTGTCGTGCTCGAACTGCTTCTCCAAGCCGCCGCTCGTCAGGAACCTCTTCTTCACAACGCGCTTGAATAGTTCTCCCGATTCCTCGTCGTCCACGGACTTCTCGTAGCGATCTATTCGTGAGGAGGTGCAGCCAGTCTCACATCCCATCTCCACCAGCTTTTGAAGGACACTGGACTGGACCTCTTCCGCCTCGATCGTCTCCTCCTTCACGTTTATCTTGTACAATTTCGTGTCCATCGTCATCACCATGAGATGTCCTCCCTCGATGGTCATTGCCACGGGACAGGCAGCCAATTCCACGCATCGCACATCACCCGTCTTCTCTGCGTCCAAAACGAACACCTTGGTACAACTAGGCGTCAGTGTCTCCCCCAGTCACGCACTTGTCCACAATGCCCGCGAACAAGGATCCCTGCACGCCAATCAGTTGCGTGGGAATCAGATGGGTTTCCTCCTCGCTCTCCACCTTCTAATCCTCACACGCACCGCACGCTCCTACGAGGACTTCGTCCAAGTACCACTCAGCGATGGAGCTGCCGTCAGTGACGTTCCACAGCTTGATGGTGCCATCGGCGCTCCCCGTGACGATGTGATCCTGCACCGCAATCATGCAGCTGATGTACTGCTTGTGGCCAAGACAGATGGACTGGATGTTGAACGTCTGCGGGAAATGGCAAACGAACACCTTCTCATCGCGATCGCTGGACGCGAGATAGTCCCCGACGCTCACCTATTGCTCAGAAGAAGGGGAAGGACGCACAAGCTCGGTTATCACGCTGGCGCAATGACCGATGAGGAACGTCTTCTGATCGAGCGAAGGGATCGCGTATGCGGTGATGTCTCCGATCTTGTCCCCAATGAGCAGATACTCCTTGTCGTTGAACTTGCGCGTGATCATGGCGGAGCACTTCTTGTCGATGTTTCTACAACTCATAGCAATCGAGAGACCTATCACATGGAAGTGACCAGTTCCATGTTGGAGAGACGGAACAGCTTAATCACCTTTTCAACGCTCGTCAGTGCGATATACTGCTCGTCCTCGGTGATGCATCCCATCAGAATATCGGACGAGCATTCAAGTGGCTTTCCGATGGTTTGGTTCCTACGCAATCACAGAGGATCGAGACGTCCACTCCAAGTCAGCCACGAAGCACTTCTTCTTCTGCAGGAACGCCTTGTATCTCTTTGAGCAAAAGACCTTCATTATTCTGACATGGACAGCAACGCACCACTCCATCTCAAAACAAACAGGGAAACAACAGCGGATTTCACAATAATATAGATTACTCCTTCTTGGCGGCAGCAGCCTCAGCACGAGCCTGGCGAGAGGCGAAGCTGTTCGGGCTCTGTCTCTTGGCACCGGGAGCGAGGACCACGTTCACGTATCTTCTGTTGTAGATCTCTCGCTTCTACCCATGAGAAACGCAAGGGAGAGGACTACCTTAGCGCGACCCACGTGGGACTTTCCCTTCTCCTGCTTCTCGACCTTGGGGGTCTGGTTCTTCACCTTACCGGCACGAGTCAGAGAACCATGGACCTTGCCACCACCACGCAGACGGAGCACGAGGTGGAGCGTGGACTCCTTCTGAATGTTGTAATCCGAAAGAGTGCGACCGTCCTCGAGCTGCTTTCCAGCGAAAATCAGACGCTGCTGATCTGGGGGGATTCCCTCCTTGTCCTGAATCTTAGCCTTCACGTTCTCGATGGTGTCCGAAGACTCGACGTCGAGAGTGATCGTCTTTCCTGAGAGTCACAATCCACCAGCGAACGAGTACCAGTAAGTGTCTTAACAAAGATTTGCATCGCAACGAAGTGCTACCACAAATATGAAGTGTGAAAACTTCTGTTTCTAGCGCAAAGAGAGCTTAGTTCGAGGAACGCCGTGTGATTGGACGCACTATACCACGGGAGAAAGTCGTGCGTCAAAGAAACAGGGAGCTGAATTGATACTAACACTTCTCTAGCTTCGGAGATGGAAGGCCCGCCGAATCGAAGGGACGAATATGGATGAGAGCACATTCTCCCCTCCATTCCCTTTCAGAGACTGCTTTCCTATCATCGACATAGCACAGATCTCGAGAATCACGAGGAATATGGTGATGGAGCCGACGAAGAGGTAGAAGGAGACGATGTTGTTCTTTGCGACGCACTGTCTATGCAGTCATGTGAAATAGGCACACCGTACCCCATGAACGAGCAGTGGTGGTCATAGCTACACATCAGCAGTCCATCACACTTCTACTTCAGAAAGCACACACCGCAATCGCTGCAATGACACGCATTCGGCGGACGATACACTCCACATATGGCGCAATAGGTGTAACCGAGGGGTTCGAGACTGTTCTTATTCTCGATCGAATTATCCTCCGACGGACGGATGATGCCCGGATCGCGCATCGAAGTGTGGAGATAACTAAAGAGAGCGACGAGATACACGATGACGAAAAACCACCTCATCTCAATAGACGGAATGCGTGGGAACAGAAGGCGCACCAAATAGCTCGCCGACAGCAGGACGATGGTGAATGGGAGAGAAAAGCGTCTATATTTCACATATCCCAACTATACTCAACCGGTCGGGTCCCAAGGCAACCCAGTTCCCGTTCTTCGTCAAGGCGTTCATCAGGACGAAGAACTTGCCTTTGTGGAAACAAAACCTGTTCGTTACGAACAGTCATACCGAATACCTCTCTCTGTTGCCATTCATAGTCAGACAAGGACGAATTGTGTGATGCCCCGATTCTTGACTCCACTCTGTGAAACACGCGTTCTTCTCTGTGACAGTGAAAAGAAAGGGAGTGAGAAAGGCGAGAGGGAGAAACCAACAAACAGGACGCGGAAATCAAAAGGGAAGCAAAAATGAAACGAGAGAAGGGCTATTCTCCGAGCGTGTACGACAGAGTGCCATGATGGTTGTTCTTCGTGTACTGCTCGATTTGCTTGAGACCGGCCTCAGCGTCGCGGATGTACATGTCAATCTTCTTGGGATCTGTCTCCTTCGCGTGATCATGGAACTCTACGAAATCACTCCACTCCTTGCTGAACCGACCTTCCTTGATGGCCACAATCAGTCTCTCCCGTCTGGAAGAGGGGTATGTTTTCATGTTCTATTCGTCACTCCCGCTCCGAATTCCTGCTTTCAGTATCTGCTTGTAAAGACGGCACACTGCCTGGGGTGTTCGGTTCATGAACGAAGGATTGTCTGGTTCATCGTAGAGAGACAGAACTACGCGTTCTTTTCCTGTACTCGCAAAGAGCTGTGTGCGCTTCGTGCTACACCATGATCCCTGGAAGCGAAGAACAAGTGGATATGGATAGCACTATTTTCCTAATGAAAGAGTTAGACACGAACTGTGTAGGCGATTTGCAGAGGAATCACCTCAAGACAGAACCAACTCTTCGCGATGTGCGAGCGCTGACCCGAACACGCAGCGATTCCAACTCGGTGATCATCGACGATGCCGAATTCGAGGAGGACGTCCTTCACCTGCTTCAGGATAATGAACATGCTCTGGAACTCTTCGATTCGATCTACAGCGACTACACGTGTGATGCACTGTGACGTATTCACTCTAGTATGGATCGCATATCCGTCGAAGCCTTCTACCAGCAGTTGGAATCCCTGTGCCAGTTGCCGAGGGCATGTGAAATCATGGAGGTTGTGAAGCTGAACTGTCCTATTGAGAAGTATCCGGAGGTGGAACAGTTCCTGGAGTCGAAGATGTACATCCGCCTCCAGCGCCTCACACGTAGGCAGGAGCAGAATCCGGAAGAGCATGCTCACTACGAGGCTGTCCTTTCTCTGTTCACGAGTCATACATAGCACTTGAAGGAGGAGTACGCCCATCTCCTTGAGGAGTTGAAAGCCATCATCGCTCAGAGCGCGGAGCATCAGAAGGGCCTCGACACGGCGAGTGCGGGTTGGAAGGCGCTGAAGAAGATACAGCGGAATGCGTCCCACGTCATGAAGGAGATCAACTACGTGGTGAACGATGAGGAGTGTGGGTACACGGTGAATCGCGTGGACGAGTGGTGTTGGCGTGGGAGACTGACAGGTAGGTTTCGCCTCGCCGTGGACATGCTCAAGGTGCAAGTCAACGACAAGATGGAGACGTGTGACTACGTAGCGATTGTGAGGCGTCTTCATTGTAGCTGGCGGACGACTACGACCCGCTGCTGGACGACTCCGTTCACGAAATGGACCAGAACAACCACGAGTGGGTGGTGCGCGTCATCAAACACTCGAAGAAGGGTGATCTGAAGAAGAAGCGATTCACACTCTTCCCTCGCTCGCGCCGCTCCGTCGAGAGCTACTGCCAAGAGAACGACTGTGTGCTGTGCTGCTGGGACGAGGACCAGAACAGTCGGCTCCTGTTCCAAGCCTACTTCGTTGCGGACGGAAGCGACGCGTGCACCGAAGTGTTGTCATTGTGATGGAGTATTCATGCGCTAGCGTGCCGCTGATCGTGCGTGTTTCGAGTTACTGTTTCCTGTTCCGTGCCTCCTGTCCCGGGAACCTCGTCATGCAGTGGAGCAACAAGCTCAGTTTCAAGAAGAAGAAGGTGGTTCACGCGTACGTGCGTCGTCTGCACGTCGGAATCGCGGGAGAGAATGACGGGTAGTCGGCGGACGGCGACCGCGTGTTCAAGGAGTACAACCGACGACGCTACGACGTGCTGGACGTGCAGAGCAAGTACCTGACGAAGATGAACATCGAAGTGGGCGAAGGGGTTGGCGATCAGACGCAGGACGGTCAGTTGACGATCCGTGCAGCGAGCACGATTCAGATGGAAGACGGAATCAACTACATTTGTTCTTGCTACTGGAAGAGTGAGAGTCGTTCCTCGCTGTGACCCGCAGACGAGTCATTGAACATGCACGTGTCGTGGGAAGTGGCGCACACGTGGGAAGAGTGGAGGGATCTGTACCTCTATGTCGAGTATCGCTTTCCAGAGCAGCTGAAGTCGCTTCCTCCCTTCCCCAAGGCGCATCTCCTCATGACGACGCTGCTGATGGACGAGCGCGTGCTTGGGATGAACAGGAAGGTTGTGAGAGAGGGCGGTTACGAGTAGATTCGTTCAGGGAATGATGAAGGAGCCGACGATGATGAAGTCCTGCGAGGTCAACAAGTTCTTCAAGATCTCCAGCCATGTGCGAAGAGAGAAGTGCGCGACGCTGTGTATGGTGCAGGATGAGAACGAGGTTTGCGTTGGTTGCGTTGTGTGATCGGAAGGAGAAGGTCGTCGAGGGCGTGGAGGAGCAGGTGGCGTTCTCGCCCGTGGAGTCAACCCTCATCGACCCCATTTCGTACCTTTCTTCCCGTTGTTGTGTTTGTGAGAAACAATGCTACGTAAAAGACTGCTTGACCCTCCAGGAATTGATACTGCCATCTACCGCGGTTTTGTAGCCCAGGTTATATGTTACATATTGGTTCCAGAGACTCTCCGTGCACAGCAACGAGCAGTTGCCCACGACGATCAGCCCAAAACGCGCGCGAGTCAACGCCACGTTCAGTCGCTTGGAATCCTTCAAGAATCCGATCTGGTTCGTCTCGTTGGACCGCACGCAGCTGTACACGATGTAGTCCATTTCGCGTCCTTGGAACATGTTCACGCTGGCGCACTCGATGCTGCTCAGCTGGTTCTGCGCAAGAAGGTTCGTCAGCAGAAGACGCTGGCCCGTGTACGACGTGATCACCCCGATCTGCTGGGGCCTGCACTTGCACTGAATGAGGAGCTTGATCACGTCGATCACCGCCATCGCCTCCACGAAGTTCTGGTACGAGCTGCCCTTGCTGCCCACGCTCTCCTTGCCGACGACGTTCCACAGCACGAGCGGTCGCTTCTTGTTGGGATAGGGGAAGGCGGGGATCATGGGACGGTTCTTCTCCATGATTCCGTCTACCAGTTTCTTCTGGTAGAAGGCGGTGTTGGAGAACTCGCTCAGTGCGGGGTGCATGCGGTACTGGACCGACAGCAACTGCGTCCTCATGCCCAGCGTGATCAGCCGCTCGAAGAGCGAGCGGTCGTAGTTGCAGGCCTTGGCTTGGAGGGAAATCACCACGGGCTGCAGCTGGAGGTGGTCGCCCACCAGAATGACTCGCTCTGCGCCGTGTACCAGGGGAACGATGGTCTCCGGCTCGGTGGTCTGCGACGCCTCGTCGATCAGCACCGTGCGGAACTCGATTCCCATCATCACCTTGGAGCCAGCAGTATCGCACGTGCTCACAACCACGTCGGCCTGGGACAGGATTTGCTTCTTGAGGAGGTCGATGTCGCGCAGGTACTGTCGCCACTCGTTCTGATCGATGTGCTCGCCTCTCTACGCGTCACTCACGCCTCGCACCACGACTTGACGGCGGACGCGGACCTGCCTGTTCTTATCACTCAACAGACGCAGCGCCTGGACGTGGACGCACAGCTCCTCCACCGGCGATGGCATGTCTTCCTTGGACAGCGCCATGAGACGCACCACGTTCACGCCCGTCATGCGAATACGATTACAGATTTCGTCCGCCGCGACGTTGGAGGGCGTGCACACGAGGATGCGTCCAGGCGTCTTCATTCGTATCTTTCCGTCGCTCCGCTTGCCCTTGGGTATGTCGACAACGCCCATGCGGGTTCTCTGAACCAGCTGGTACACGATCGTGGCGGCCGTGTCTATTCATGAGTCGTGAACGCGGCACGCACTCGTCTTTCCCGTGCCCGGAGGTCCCTGAATGAGAGTGAAGCGCGACCGCAAGCACTCGACGAGAGCAATGCGCTGGGACTCGTTGAGGGGCCTCAGGTTCGGCGCGTTGTACTGGGCATCGATCTCTTCCTTCGACAGCGAGAAGTCGTGTCTGTTCATCACCTGCTTGTTGCCCAGGATGATATCGAATATGGTCTGGTGCATGCTCGACTCCTCGTCCATCATGGTGATGGCGATAGTGCGCCGCTCCGTCGTCGACGCGGTGTCCTTGAGACGAATATCGAAGAAGCCGTCTTGGAACGCGTGCATACCTTCGGGAATGACCTTGTTCTCGACGGTGAGCGTGACACTGTACAGACTGATCGAGGTATCGACGACTTTCAGCGAAGAGATGTAGCCGCTGTACTCGATGCGCGCGTTGTTCACCATGTTGGAGTACACACCAGCGCTCGCGTCGTCCAGCTCGTTCACTTCGTCGAGATACTCTGCCGCGCCGTCGCCCTCGTCTTCACCGCGCACCTTCCTTCGGTTCGCGTTCACGTTGTTCACACGCTTCTCGTACTGCACGGAGTCGACGCCCTCGTAATCGTCCTGGAATTGGCAGTAGGTGATGAACAACCGGTCCCACTCGCGAATCACGCGGGAGTACTCGCACATGTGAATATGGAAGGAGGCGAGGACTCTCTGCCGGCTGTCGTCTCGCACAAAGTGGACGAGAGAGTGCTTGTCTCCGTCCATCAGCTGGTTCCGATGACTCTCGCTCTCCTCGATTCGGAGGAGCGGCTCGAAGACGTTGTAGTACTCCAGCGTGTCTTCATAGTCCAGCTTCGTCTTCTCCAGCTTCTTGGTCTGCTCCAGTTGAACATCCTTCAGCGTGATGTTCGGGTAGCTCACACACAGCACTTCGTACTGCCGTATCAGGTCGATGCACAGGTTCTGTGGCGCCAGCTCGCCCAAGCGCGGAGCGGACAGGATGTAGCTCACGAAGCGTCGATCATCCACGATGGGGGCCCAGGCGTTGTCGGCATAGTTTCTATCCTTCTGGGACTTCTTTGCGATGCACTTCGACAGACACAGCAGGACGGGAACTCCCGCCTTCATCTCATGAGCATTGTAGCGAAGATCGAACACGTTTGTGGACCCGCACGAACTGCAGCGAAGACACTTCCCATGGAATGGGGACGATTTGTGAGTACTAACAGAGTTGTGATGAGCAATCGACAGATGGAGAAAGGCGTGCGATCCCTCCTTCATCGATATACAGTTACAAAACCATTTCTTGCAGATATTGCACATCACTAATCCCTTCGGATCGTGACACCCGCAATAACAGCACCTCTCAGAATTCCCTTTCTTGCTCTCCGACATACGGGGTAGTAAACGAAAAAGTGACGCAATACTGACATCCGATTCCTAAATGAAAGCTCTCCAAAATAGTCCCTGGATTCGCACCTCCGCTTTCAATGTGACAGCACGCACTCGAAGAGTTGGGACTCCCCGCCTCTCGCACTCCTTTCACTGTGCAATGTCGATCGATGAGAGGAACGAGTCCCTGAGGCAGATCGAGGTGTTTGAAAGCCGGTTTACCCTCCTCGTCCAGGAATACGAGTCTCTTCTGGATTCTGTACTCGTTTTCATCCACTCTTTTACATAGCGCGACACGCTGCTCGTGGAGGCGTCGTTTTACAAACTTCTTTCCTTGGCGTCGCGAACAGACTACATTTTCCCTATCCGATTACACTATTCGACGTACGTCTACAAGTGCGGCATGCTGGTGGAAAAGTGCACACAACTGTTGTTGGCACTGGATGGCGTTCTTTCCTACGGAGACGAGGAAATCAAAGCGAGGAGGAAACGACTCGTTCTGCGGATCCAGCTTCTGTTGAAGTTCGGCTCCCGATTGACAGTCGGCGCTGTGTTGTGGACCTGACGAGTAGGAACGGTCAAGACGCCTGCAAACGTGGTTCAATGAGAAGCATCTTGCCCCGATTCAGCGCCTCCCGTTTGCGACCCGAGAGAGAGCTCAAGTGGAAGAGAGCTCTTCTAACGAATCGGCGTCTACGTCAAAACGAACGTGTGTAACCCTATACGGCTGTTTGATTCGAACAAAGAGGGGAGATTACTTCCATAGCTTACGTACAGAAGTGTTTGCGTCGCTGTCGCGCTTTGTCACCTTCGCCACAGCCATCTCAAAGTCCTCCTGTGTAACGTGCATACGCTTCTCACGAATGGCGAACATGCCCGCCTCCGTGCACACAGCCTACGACCTAACGCTTCCCCTCAATCCCCACCTTGCACTCGGCGCCACTCGCATCCGTGAGCATCGACGCGATCTTCCTCAGGTCGATGCCGCGCATCAAGTTCATCTTCCTGCTGTGAATCTGAAGGATCTGGAGACGGCCCTACGCCTCACACCCCATTCACTCACTCACTGCCTCATTGGGATTAGGGAACTCAATCTTGCGATCAATGCGTCCAGGACGAAGAAGCGCCGGATCCAGAATGTCGATACGGTTTGTAGCCATGATGATCTTGATGCGATTGGAGGGCTCGAAACCGTCCAGCTGGTTCAGCAATTCCATCATGGTGCGCTGCACTTCGTTCTCGCCTCCCTTGCTCTCCGTTCGCGTGCTACCGATACTATCAATTTCGTCCATGAAAATGAGGCAGGGCTCATGCTCTCTAGGAATCAGTTGATTCCGTCACCACCTGCCTTGCGCTCACAAACAACTCTCTCACCATACGCGCACCCTCGCCGATGTACTTCTGGACCAACTCGGAGCCGCTCAGACGGATGAAGGAGCAATCGGTGTGATGAGCGACGGCTCTCGCGAGAAGCGTCTTTCCCGTGCCGGGAGGACCGTACAGCAGAACGCCCTTCGGTTGCTGGACGCCCAGCGCTTCGAACAACTCGGGATGCTTGAAGGGGAGCTCGATGACTTCCTTCACTTCTGCGATTTGTTTGTCCAGACCACCGCACATGTCGTACGTGCTGTCCGGGACCTTTTCCACCTTCATGAGACTAACAATGGGATCCACCTTCGACGGCATGATCTTTGCGATCCTCCCCGAATGCGCATGGAGGGCGACACGTGTATTTGGTTTCAACTTATCTATGGGGATGCTTTCGTCAATGTCCACAACGCTTTCCGAATCCTGCGAGCTTTCCTAACGCGTGACACTACCCTCGTTCATCTACCTTCACAATTGCCTTGTTCTTTCCGTCCATCTTCACCACCTTGATGACTTGAGCAATCGTCCAGCTCGTCATCATGAGCCTTCTCAGCTCTTCCTGAAGCTCGCGCACTACACCGTAATTCCTCGTATACAGCGAGCACCTTCGTCATTCAGCTGATTACGCTGCTTTTCCAGCCGACCCATTTCCTGTCGCTTCTCGTTCACAATTCTTTGCTCGTTTTCGATTCTTCTCTACACATGTCACAACGCAAGAAGTGTGGCAAACCTCGTAATATGTCTCAATCCAGTTGTTCGAACTCGCGCTCTCCTCCACTTCCATGTTGCTTATTCTTCCCTAACACACTTTGAGTTGTGGGTAGAAAAAACAACGCACATCGGTAGTTTTATGCACTCTCAGGTTTGGGACCAAAACAACACAGGAGTCAGTAGAGGAAAGTAGGTTACAGCGGAGGAGGTGGGAGGTCGGCTGGAATGCGAGAAGAGGGGCGTGCATTTCCATACTGCTCAGTCAACTCCTACACCTCATCAGCACCGTCCTGTCCAACTGCATTCCCAGCTGTTGCGATGAAACCGTCAGGAAGAACACCATTCCTTAGTATCACAACCACACACTATTACCGACTGTTTCCTCTTCTGATAGGGTACAGCGCCATCTCCACTCAGCGAATGGGAAGGAAACAGGCGGATGTCCATCTGCTTCATTGGCAAGACTGTCGTTTCGCTTCCAATGGGAAGGAACATCGGGTGTGCAGCATCCAGCATCTCTTTCGGAGGCGTAGGCAGGTACATTGCGCTCTGGTGCTGAATGCCCTCCAGCACGGAAATGTCAGACAGTCGATCCAGCGGAGTGCTGCCGAGATTGTTCCTGCGTTCCACGAGTGAAGGATTCGCCTCTACAGCGTCATCTCCCCTCCGAAACGGTACGGATCAGCAGTCGAATGCAGTCGATGTTGTTACAATCGCAGGCGTAGTGCAAGGGAGTGTTCCCGTCCGAGTCCTCGACAGAAGGATCACAGTCTGCGGTTCACGAAAACAAATAGAGACTACGGTTCTCCAACAGATACGCAACAATCGAGGCACGCCCGTAGCGACACGCGAGATGTAACAGCGTGACTCCTTCGTATCGGTAATTCTGAATGTCCACTCCATTCTGGATGCATTTGTAAAACGCAGCGTCGTCTCCAGAAGAGAGTGCCTTCTACGCGTGAAGACGGAGTGACGAAGTGACTTCAATTCGCTCGTATTCGGAGACGCTTCGATTGAGCATGCGCTGGAGCCTCGAAAAGAACGTCTTCCAGTTCAACATGCTAAGACTCACTCGCGTTCGTCACTTCCCACATAACCACTCACAAGAATAGAGTTCGAACGAAATACGATGGAATGGCACCGAGTCAAAGCAAAGAATGACAATTCTTCGAGAAGGATATACGAACAAACAGGCCGAACACCAACACTCTTAGTGATACACGCACGGAAGAACAAGAGTTACGATCACCATAGCCCAAACACCGATATACGCGTAGAACATAAGCTCCGCGTAAGGGGAAGTCTACCAATGAGCTCTACTCGCTACCGATTACGTAGACATTCACTTGGAAGGCGGTTCGGAGCATGTCGATGTAGTGCATGATCGCGGAGGGCTTGATGGAATCGATGGCCGTGCTCCATCCGTTCACAACCTTCTCATGAACCATCGGGTACTTGTTGCCAACTAGGGGTGAATCGTCGGTGACAAGAGCAACGAGCGGCGTGGACAATCTTCAAATACGTAGCCTTGATGACCTCGGCGATGTCGATGTTCAGCTTGGCGTTGATGAAGCCAATCATCAGATTCCAGTACTCCTTCGTCTTCTCCACACATACCTTCCAGTACGTCTGGACGAAGGCGATGCACTTCTTGTACGCCTCCGTGGCAGTCAACTGGTTCCAGAGAAGCTGCGACTGCGTGGAAATGGCAGTCACACTACGCGTGAGAGGGGAGAATCATGCGCACATCTTGTCTGCGTACGTCAGCACCTCGAAGATGAAGGGGTAGACATAATCGAAGACGAGATGATTCGCCTTCTTTGTGAGATACGCCGAGGCAATCGTCGTGGTGCACTCGGCCTTCAGCTTCTCAACACGCTTCTCCAGCGTGGCGACGTACTTCGTACGGCGAGTGACCTTCTGACAGTGAGCACAAACACCAAGAATCACCTTATCAGCCGCAAGAACGTCGTTTGCAATCTCGTCGTAACGACCCTTCCACTCGTTCAACTCACTCTTCAGCGTTTCCACGCGCTTCTTGTGCTCCGACTCCAACAGATTCAATTTTGATTTCAGCGAGCTCTATACTTCAAGAGAACGCACGAATGCTAACAATCTTTGCCTCCAATTCCGTCTCCTGCTTCTTCACAATCTCGGGTATCTACACGGAATCAAATATAATATAAACAACTACATGGTCCTCCTGCTTCGGGGACTGGGGCTGTTCCGTCTGCGATACAGCACAGGAAAGCACGAATAGCAAAATGAATATCGAATAGGCAACTACGCCGTCAGAAAAGACGGAAGACAATACATCTCATCTCTAGGGAAAGCAGATTACTGAAAGAAAGACGACTGTTTCTTCAACCGAAATCGGGGGTTCTTTCCCGATTCCGAATCCCACTTCCTCCCTTTCTCTGCCCCATTTCTCTGTCCCCGATAGGGATGCTCAGTGCTAGCAAGGTTTCCCGTATCCGTATCTGGAAGGGCTGCTGTCTGAAGCAGTTTTTCCGTGCAGAGAGCAGTGCTGATTCTTGGAATACCGTTCGGACGATTAGGAATACAAACTGGCCGATTCTGAAGGGAGAGGCAGTGGCGGAGAAAACGAAGTTGATGACACCGAACTTCTTTAAGAAGCGAATTATGAATACAGTCCCCAAGTCCGCTCTTCTCGTTTCGACATTACCGTTTAGAACTGGATGGCAGGTGAGTGCGTTGGGCTACGGAAGGGGAGGCAGTCGCATAGCGAATGATGACTGGAGTGGTGAATTGCAGCGAGCGTGCCGTTTTGGAACGAACTTCATTCAGGCACTCCCTTTTATTCACAGTGATGCGTAGCTGACAATCAGCGAGGACTTCTTGGATGAGAACAGCAGCGGGTGCGGCTCTCTTCATCTGCTTCATGAGTAGACATGCCGCCGGATTCATCCCCGTACATGGCATGCTTCACGGCTTGCTCACGGCGGACAACATCGATCGAGGGTCGATGGTGATTGCTTCAAAAGTGCGCGATGCTCTTCTCGTTTTCCCTAGATCTATTCGCATCAGCGAAATGGACGCGCATACTCTTCACAGATGCTCCAAAAGATGATAGACATGTCCATGAACCATCTGGGAGTGGACCACCTGGATATGGTCACTCTGGAGATTCCTCCCTTCATCACCGAATCCCAGCTCGCCATGGCGCTGTATCACATGAAGGTACCTCCATCTTCCTCCCCTCATCCAAGAGCGAAATCGACTCGGGCCGCATCGGCTATCTCACCATGGGCGGGACGTTCCCGTTCACCGCGGATGGCTGCAACCCGATGAAGGGCAAGGCGAAGAAGGAGGACGTGGACGTGTCGCAGTTCTCCTTCAGCTTCACCACGCTCATGCGCGTACTGGCTGCCCCGCGGTCTGAGGTGTAGATGATCAAGGACGTGGGACTGCTGAACAAGCTGGTGGGCATTCAGGTGCCGCTCAACGTGTCCGAGGGCGATTTCGCCACCAAGCTCCTCACGCCACAGCAGATGCGCAACCTGCACGAGTACACGCACCGCCTCGACGACACGCCCACCACCGTACCTCCTCGTCACTCTCTTCATCGTAGCTCCTCGAGGCGATGAAGGCGTGCGACCTGGCTGTGTTCGTGGACCGCTGCTTCGAGGGCTACAAGGGCGACCGTCCCGTTCGCCTCATCGACTTCTCGCCCGTCGACAGCACCAACCTGCTCACCAACATGAAGGAGGCCTTCGAGATCTGTCGCTACCTCGAGGACCTGTACCGCCAGAAGGTCCGACCCTCCATTACCACTCTCGTTCCTCTCTCTTCCGCCTCTGACCCCTAGCCCGATGATCACCCGCCTGTCCCGGACCCGGACTCTTTCCAGTTCGGGTACGTCCTTCCTTCGGTGATGACGCAGGCGGGGTCGCACATGGTGTGGGAGGACTTGAGGCACACGGCGATCGAGCCCAACATTCGCGACGGCATCAACCAACTCGCCGGGATTAACGAGGAGGTGAAAAAGGTGGGGGCGCGCAACGCGCGTGATGCGTAGTGGTGCTTTAGCTACCGTCTGGCGACGTCGAACATGCTGAACCAGATCTCGGCGGCGTTCAAGGCGAAGGAGATCGGATACGTGTCAAGTAAAGAATCGGGATTAAACTGAGCGTGTAGAGATCGACGAGGCGGTGAACGCGCTGTGTCCGATCTACAAGGAGAAGGGAGTGCGATTCTATTATGTGCATCTCGGGGACGGTGAGTGAGGACTAGAAAATGCTGGACAGTGTGTTGAGTTTGGGAGTTACGTCGGTGATCACGGACATGATTCACATCCATGCAGAGGACGTGAACCCGCCGATGCTGACTGCGGAGCAGGCGAAGAAGTTCATCGAGGCGCTGAGGATGCCCGAGGACGACGTGCATCTCATTACGATGAACGACTACCAGTTCATTCAGAAGGAGAAGAGCGTGAAGGAGATGAGGGACAAAATGACGTATGTGAAGGAAGAGAATTCACAGAAGAAGGACTAACCTCCATTTTTGCAGCGCTGTTTGTTCATACATCCCTTGTCCGATTCTTCATTTCACAAACGCATTGTTGGACTAGGAGCGTGCACGAAAAGGAACACTGACTAGAATGGATTCCACACCAGAGACCGAATCCACAGAACAGGGCGGGTTGAAGGATAAAGACCTTGTGATGCAGCACATTGACGTACGCGACTGGAATGTGAGTAATCCGTAGGAGGAAAAGAAGCGGAACGCGATGTCGCAGAAGCCGGGCAAGAAGAAGCTGATTTCAGTCTTTTCTCGCCTGTTTTCGAAACCGAAAGGTAGTAGTGGTGCGCAGCATCAATCGTAGAACCCGTCATTTCAAAACCCCACGATGTCAAGATTGTGAGTCACACGGCAGTGGACATCAATTCGCCAACCGGTAGGAATGCGTTTGTGGAATCACGGACAGGCTTAACAGGACTGCCACCTGACTGGCAGACTGTGCTCGAAACCTCGGACATTTCGAAGGAGGAAGTGGTGCAGAACGGTTCTGCAATTGTGGATGTTCTCCGTTTCCACTTCAATGGCGTTGACAATCTCTTTGACAGCATTCCACGCGCATCGCTATCAGACCACATGGGTGATGGTATTCCCGCAGTTTTCGATTCATACGCAGAGATCGTCCTCCAAGACAAAGATCCCGCCTTGTCCTATCAGGGTCTGAACCAGCGGCTTGGAGAGGGTGGTTACAGTGCGGTGTATGAGTGTGCTCACGCGAATGACGGCTAGCTACAAGGCGACGCAGAAGGCTACAGGGAAGCAGGTGGCGATCAAAGTGTGCTCCGAAGAGAATTACAAATACATTAAGCACGAAATTGAGCTGCAGAGCCAGAGCCATCATCCCTGCATCGTCACTCTCCACGAGTGTTTCCGGTGGAAGCAGCGCATCTTCGTAGTGGTTTTGCAAACGCGTGATGGATCAGATCGTCATGGAGTACATGGACAGAGGCGCATTAGCCGACATTCTCTCTCCACAGTACCCTCTGCCTGAGTCCCATATTGCCTACGTGTGTCGCTGCTTGCTGCTCGCACTCGACGCGCTTCACTCGAAGAACCGCATTCATCGAGGTCCATCAGCAATTCACCTGCTGACGCATAGATATCAAGAGCGACAACATCCTTTTAGACTCCCAGGGCCACGTAAAGCTGGCGGATTTTGGATTCGCTGTTCATTTACTGAAGAATGTGTGCGTGGTTGTGTGCTGTGATTCGTAGGACGACCAACGGAAGTCCGTTGTGGGCACGCCATTCTGGATGGCTCCTGAGCTCATTCATGGGAAGGGGTATGGTATTGCAGTTGATGTGTGGAGCGCTGGGATTACCGCGTTGGAGATGGCGGAGGGAGAGCCCCCGTACTTCCACGATCCTCCAATCAAGGCGCTGTTGAAGATTTACCGCGATGATGCTCCTCAGTTGAAGGAGCCGGAGAAGTGGAGCAACAAGTTCAAATCCTTTTTGAAGCTCGCACTGCAGAAAGACGCGGAGAAAAGAGCCACCGTGAAAGAGCTTCTGATGCACCCATTCATGCAGGAAGCGTCTACTCCGGAGGTATTCGCTGCATACATCAACGAGGCATTGTCAAGAAAGCAATATCGATAGAGCTCTTTGTTCCAAGAAAGAATCACAGCTAGAGAGAAGTATAACCGGGGTGGAGAATGGAGAGTTCGTACACACTCTGCATTGAAGACTCTACTGTCCGAATATCCTACAAATCACACACGACCACCAAAGAGAGCTTGGCACACGTTCTTCAAATCCGCTTCGATGAGCTTCGCTTCTTTTGTGTCTCCCCTCTCCTATGCATGAGATTCACAGCGCGCCATAACCGATGCCCAAGAAGATAGAGAAATCAGGTCTTCTCGTCGCTTCTTCAGTGCTTCCAGATTCTGCAAATAAAACCATGATACGCTAGACGGACTCTATTCAGATGCGACAATCGCCTCCGCTTATCGACCCAAGCCTTGATATACTTCGAGCCAAGCAGGGGCAGTGCAACAATAACAACTACAGAGACAACTACGATGAGGCTCATCCGATCTTTGGAAGCGACTCTCTATGGTTAAGAAGACAACCAATGGTCTGTTTGTAACAAACACATAACTTGTACCTCCACCGCACTTGACAAAACAAACAACACGACGGGATCACGTCCTCACCAAAGTGACGCTTACCCGTTCCACATATCAACAACGGGTTGTATGGGTGGAAACACGTACTCCCAATCGCGTCTATCCATCAACAACACACTCCACACTCACCCCCATACAAACGACGCTTGTACACCAAACAACCACTCATGTCGAACACGCTCACACAACCATCACTCCCTCCCACACTCAACCATTTCCCATCACACGACACGCTCATCTCGAAACGCTACAACTCAACACAATCACAATAACACACCTGATTACTTCCACTCGCATATTCCACACTGAACAACTCAACACCCATCTGACGACGGTCGTAACAGTGAATTCGCCCACTGTAACGCTCGTTCACCAACAACAATCCATCGCGCTTCAACGACACTTCATGGATCCCATGGTCGCCAATCCAACTCTTCCATATCAATCCTTCCTTACTCAACACACGACCATCCAACAACATCACACTCCCATTGTAACTGCTCAACCCCATCACACCACTCAAATCATCGCTCACACTCGATATCACGCCCATACTCTTGTCGTCAATGCGATTCATCTCCACGCCTCCACGGTTTATGTCGTACACACACACACTCCTACACTTCAACACACACAACCACCATCACCCCCTGTAACCCCCAAACACTCTCTCACCACTCACACTCACTCCAACACTTATCGCACTCATCAACTCCTCCACACTGTTGTAACCTAACTATCAAACACTACCATATCATACTCTTGTACACACACAACACGTCGCCATTCACGTCCCACAATCGAATCGGAGTGTCTTTACAACTACTCACGAAACACTCTACACCACTCACAGGAACCCTTCACATCAACAATCCATTCATCCCATACCACTCCATTCCATACAACACTTCGCTGTGAACGAATTCGCGACTCGCTTTCAACTCCACACACTCCACACTACTCACATCCTCTCCCATGTACCAGAATGATACATCATGCATGTCCACGTATTCAATCATACCACTCTCACTCCCATATATACAACCATAACCACTCGGACTACAACGAATCGATTTCACGAAATTATCACTCCCATCAACACCAACACGCAATCCACAACCATATCGAACCAACAAATCCTCACTGAACGAATACTCCCAACCACTCACATTCACACTCCCTTCACTCACCTCAATACCCCTCTCGTTCCCCTCATTCACGCCCATCAATATCGCGCCTTTCACTCTTTTACACTACAACGCTCGCACAACACCCAATCCGTCACGGATCGGTCGAGAGAGAGAATTGGTATGGATGGGATGAGTGTGGCGTGATGGAACAGAATGGAAGCGAGCGAGTCAGAGAGTGACGATTTGTTTTACTATTCGGGACGTGAATCGATTCAGAAGCGTTGTATGTAATTGTGGTGATGGTATGAGAGAGTGTAGTTGAGAAGGAGTTGAGTGCGCGAAAGGAGAGTGTGGAAATAGAGAGGGAAGCGATATTCAAGAGTGACGACGAGAATGAGGTGGAGGGTGTTGTGTTGGGCGAAGTGGGTTCAAAGCGAAGTTATGAGGAGAGGCGTGTTGAGGGTATTGATGGGAAGAGTGTGAAGGTGACATACGATCCTGCGTTGTATTTGGCAGCGATTGAGAAAGAGTCGAGTGCTGAAGCGAAGCGATTGTGTAGGGGTGAGTCGTCGATGAGGTGTGTGAGTGTGTTGTTGTTGATGGAGTAGAGAAGTGACTGAGCAAGTGAATCGTTTGTCGTCGTTGCTTCGTCGAGGCGAGAAGAAGTTGGAGAAGATGAAGGAGGATGTGTTGTTGATGGAGAGGAGTGAGAGTGAGAGTGTTGTGAAGGAGAGGGAGAGTGTTGTGAAGGAGAAGGAAGAAGAGAAGCGTCCGTGTTGTGTGGAGATATTGAAAGGAGAGGAGCGTGTGGAGGCGTTGGAGGGCGATCCGATAGCGAAGGAGGGCATGTTGACAGTGATTCTTCGTTCGAGTGAAGACGATAGTAAGCGTGAGGCAGTGCGTCTTCCTCGCGTGAGTGTTCGTGATAGTTGTGAGTATTAGAATAGTTGTTTGGGAGAGATATCGCGTGTGTTGCGTGAGTGTGGATTTGAGGGTGGTCGTGTGACGTTTGATGGAAAGGAATTGAAGGGGAAGGAGACTGGCGAGGTGAGGAGTGTTGTTGTGTTTGATGTGTTAGAGTTTGGACATGGATGATGGTGATATTGTTGATATTGAAATGTAACATTGTGTTGTTGTTTGTTTGTTGAATGGAGAGAGACAAGGGAATTGTTTGAAAATTCACATAGTCGTTGTTGCACTCGTGTCATTCCCGCCTATGGCTGCCATATTCGATTCCATTGAAAAGGGGCTAGCGGAATGGGGTTTTGACCTTTGCCAACCGTTTGCGGGTGGGGCCCGTGGAAGGCTATTACGTGTAGTGGAGGATTACAACGACAATGTGAGCGACGTAAACAAGATTCCTTCGATGGGAAGAGAGACCACATTAGCCGTTCTTGTTGGTAAGACCAGGCATAACCCTTTCATTAGCAGGCAATTCGAGAAGCATATGGGAGCGTTTCATTGCCGAGCTCGCCAAGGATGACACGCTCTTTCATAGCGAGAATCCCCTAGATGAGTGGATAGTGGTGCGTTGTGCTCATTGCTAGGTACACACGGAGGACAATCGAAGGCATTGTATCAAAACTTCATATACGCAACAAAGTCTTCTATTCCTGCCACTCGCGGCAACTGCCCTTCTTAAACTATCAGCTCATTGCCGAAGTATTGTGCCCATTATCGTGGTGATATGCAGGTGTCGGGAATGTGCAAGCGCAGCTATCGCAGCAAGATGTGCTACCACCATCGGTTCGGGCACTGGATTGGTCTCCGCGCGGTGATTGTGCTCGATTACCCCTACGTATATAATCTGTCTACAAAGCACATGGTTGATTTCGAGATTTGCGAGAGTGAGTTGTTGTTGTCTCGTCCTAACAGCTAGAATGTGATAAGGAGTACGGCCGCAAGCTGGACATCATGTGCCAGGACCCGACGATGTGGAAGAAGTACCGAGTGGGAAGTGGAGGGGTGAAGTGAGACGTAGAATCCGCTGGTGTGGCGAAGCTGGCTGGCGCTAAGAACGATCTGCACCCACAACAAGTACAACTACACATACGAAGAAGCGTGCTACCACTACAGCAAGAACCGCAAGATCCTGGAGAAGGAGGTGGAGCGATACCGCAGCGGGGACTTCAAACAGAACTATGATTGGTTGGACGACTTCAACAAGGATCCCGACCACTACCGTATTGAGGATGACTAGCGTTCTGTTTGTTAACAAAGAGGGCAGCTGGAGGAGTCTTCTTTCTGAAGCTCCTTGTACTTGAGACGGTACATCTCGGCGACATAGACTGCCCACGCTTCGATGATGACGAGGACGAGAAGACTGAAGAAGAGGGCAAAAGGGGATCCACGCGGCTTGCACACGGTATTCCACACCTCCTTGTCACCCTTGAGCACCATTTGAGTCGTGCACTTTGGCCAGTTCGTGAAGAGGGAGAGAGCACTGATGATGACGACGGTGATGAACAGGACGAGGTATCTCCATCGCACGTACTATGCGTGAAAGGATCAGCACACGTAGACAATGTCAACTCTGCCGAGACAGGGACTATCGTTGAAGGACGTTGCCATCAGCGTGAATCCGATGAGAGGGATGCCCACGATGGACAGTGTGTAGAGAATGGTCTCGATCATTCCGATATAATACAGATACTTCGAGTAGGAAAGGAGATCGACGACTCGCTCATTTGTGAGGTTGAAGAAGGTGAATCCGCGCTTTTGGGGCGCCTGGTCCTTTTCGTTTTCCATTTTGTGAAGGGAGCGGACGAAGCGTGAATGACATCTGTCAACAAACACGAATAAAGAAACATAAACTCGACTATTTTTCATTTAGATGCTGAATAATCAGTTTGCAAGCATTACATATATTATCCAATTCACCAGTCACATCAACACGACGCTCCAGCTCGCCTTCGATGGGCTTGCTGATCGATATATGTGCTCCCGTGTCGTTGCGGATCTGATGAATCACGGTTCCCGAGGTACCGATGATGCTTCCCACCTTGTTGTTTGGCACCATAAAAGAGAGAATGGGGTTCCTTCCGGGAACAAATCTACCCCTCACACGCACGACGAACACTCACTTATTTAGAGAATCGCGGTCCGACACGGACACGGAGAACACGTTGGGGTTCAGCGCCATCATCAGCGACCGGGTGTAGAAATCTGACTTCTTCATGCGGTCAGCGCTGATCACAGAGTCGGTGATGCTCGACATACGAGCCGCGTCCTGGTAGGGCCAAGCGAAGGAGGGGTTCAGGGTGAGAATGCGGCTCATCAACAGAGAGAAAGCCTGGGGGATTCCGAGCGCGTCTCCCTCCAGCACGATCCTGGTCTTTCCAGAAATGAGCTTGTCGTCGTCGAAGATGGTCAGCTTTGCGTAAATGATGCGACGCAGATTCTCGATAGCGTTTCCGCTCTTTCCGATGAGCGCGGGCACGAACGACTCTGGTATATAGAAGGACATTTGGGAGGACGCAATCTCCTCGGGAGCGTCGGACAAGCCCACCTCTTGAATGAAAATTTCCTTCATCACGTAGAACACCTCCATAATGCAGCTGTGATTTCCGTCAACAGTCATCTAGAGGGTGAAGGAAGAGAGAGGAAACCATACGCTCGAATACTCCTCGCTGTAATTGTCGATCACGTAATCGATCTGCTTCTGATGCAGGAGCTGAAAGCAGAGCAAACTGGTGTTGTTTGCAGATCCTTTAGGAATGAGAAAGGAAACGGAAAGCGTTGTCATTCCAAGAACTTGAAAATCGCAATCGGGAGTTGAATGCGGCAAGAAATGCAAATCATCTCTCGTCCAAAATCGGGTCGGCTTTGGGTACCCACGGGAATTTTGATTATTCTTCGGCGCATTCTCGCGCTTGAAAGGAGGCACGAAACCCCCGTTTTGCCATAAACCGGGGATACTTTGGTCCCTCCATTGGCGCTTGATTTTCGTAGTAAATCCAACCCGGTACGATTTGATAGGGAACAATTAGATATCCTGCCAAATGACCGAATATCAAAGAAGTCGAGGACCTCTTCCAGTAGGTGTTTGGTGGTTTGTTGCGCGGCCTGCTCTTACAATGATATAGGGGACACCAAAGACTCCTTTCCATTCAGACAATTCGTTGGAATCGCTGATGGGGAATAGACTCAGTAGGTGCCGTTTGGAATGGCGTGTTGTAGCTTGGCGTTTTCTGTGCATCCTTCTAAACACCTCCGTAGAAAGTCCTTCAGCGGCGCTGTATGCGACCCCGAAGTACGACATTCCGGTAAGTGCTGCGTGGGAGCGCCATTCTGTGTAGATGTCAAAAGCGGGAGCGCAACAGTCGGAGAGCGGCGTGCAGCTGCTGCTGTACTGGAAGAGCCGATTGAATGCCTTTTCGCGAGACGTCTTCCTTCCTGTCTCCCTTTCGAGCGAGGATGATGCGTAGAACGTGGCGGGCGCGTTGGGAAGGAAGCAAGTCCTGCTTCTCTACGACGAGGTGAGCACCATCATCTACAACATACACATCAACAATCTGGTCATCCAAGATGTTAACAAGTAGTGTTTGAGGGGGTGATTGAGCGCAGATTAACGTTGGCGATTTTCAATTCCGTTTTAGCAGCGCTGATGGATGACGTGATTATCGGAGGAAACAAGGATCGCGCAGCCGCCCTCTTGACGAACCAAGCGCTGACGCATTCCGTCTTAGCCTTGAGGTACTCTTCGCGTCTCTCTCTTAGCGTAGTTACGACACGGCTATCTATCTGCTCATCAACAATCAGTTCGACATTCTGAGCCGATTGTCCGCGTTCGGCGTCACTGTCTTCGACGTGCTACGGATTCTCGAGAAGTTCATCCAGAAGCTGAATCAGCAGTCGTACTATCTCGTCACCGGAGACGTGCGGATGCATTTCACGAGGGTGGGAGGTGTCTTCCTGCGTTGACAGTAGATCAACGAGAACATCGTGAACTACGCGATCTGGTCGAAGGACAGCGACATTTGGCAGTACATTGGAATGAAGAATGAGAACGTCGCAGTCCGAGAGTGGTCTCATGGGTAGCGAATCACGGTGTCCATCGAGCTGCTCATCCGCAATCTCCTCTATTTCGCCAACATGCGGATTCGCGAATTGATCTCCGCTCTGGACCTTCCGCCCCAGAAGAAGGAATTGATACGAGAAGAGGTAGCTACCGATGCCATTGCTCACCCCAAGTCCTGGAAGCTGCTCCGACATCTCGTCCAGACGCGCATCTTCCTTCTGCGCGACCGCAACGTGGACTGTCTGCTCGTCTGCTCCATCTACGCCATCGCCAAGCTGTGCAAGATCGAGCTGGGCTTCGTGGCGTTGCTGAGCGGTTTCTCGAAACTGTTCCCCGACTCGCTTCACCGTGTGAAATACAACATCGTGATGCAGTGTGAGGAGCTGAACATCGTGCCGGAGAAGCCCCGCGGGAATATCATCGACTTCTACAACAACGTGTTCGTGATCGCGAACAACGAGTACTTGGTGTCGCTGAAGAAGGATATCCTTTGCTCGCTGAACGGGGTTCGTTAACAGACACGCATGGAGGAGGCGCCGTCGGTGCTGGCGTCTGCGACGGAGAAGCGATCTCTGTCCATTCAGGACAGCATCAAGGAGGAGGCGAAGGAGACGCTGGCATGTCTGCAGTACTTCGTTGCGACGAAGCGTCATGGGTAGGGAATCGATGGAGATGAAAAAGGCGCCGATTTCGGTCAGCGCGTCCAACCCCATGATGACGCCAACCAACAGCGTGGCTCGCACGGAGGAGGCGTCGACACCGCGCGGCGTCGTGGGAGAGGTGTTGTCGTCGTCGAACGCGCTGCCGGCGGCGGAGGGCTCGTCGGCGGTGTCGGACGCGGCGGCGACATCCAAGGCGATTCTCCTCGACGACCCGAAGTCGCTGCACAACACAGAGGAGGAGGTCAAGGACGTGCTGCTGAACCTGGCTTCGTTTTCTCCGTCGCGCAACGCGCCCATCTTGTCGCACGGCTCTTCTCGTTCTCTTCCGCGTTTTTCACAATCCCCTGCGGGTACTCCCGAAGTCGCGCCATCTCAAACCACAAACATCGTGCTGGAGTACAAGTTCGGGAAGCCAGAGACCTCTGTGTAGGGGACGGGGGATGGAGTGACGGGTAGGAAGAGGCCGGTGGAAGTGGAGTACATTACGAGTCCAAACGGACGCGGTAGTGGGGAGGGTGAGGGTGATGAGAAGAGGCGAAGGGCGGAGTGATAGTTTTGTGTATAGCAATTGGTTGTGTTTGTTGGGTGTGCGTTCGTAAGAGAAGTGCTTTTCTTAGGGAAGTGTATTCATTAGAGAAGGGCATTCATTAGAGAAGTGCTTTCATTAGAGAAGTGCATTTACTGGAGGCATGCTATCACTAAACACACTGACGAAGAGAATCAGGCTTATAGAAGGTAGCGGGGAAGTGGAAACAGGTCTTCCATAGCTCAGTTGGTTAGAGCGTGCGGCTGTTAACCGCAAGGT
>ERZ1106948.273-NODE-273-length-26306-cov-32.818826_pt1 | contig 26306 bp, 38 predicted proteins | sample MGYA00403673_ERZ1106948 | MGnify/ENA primary metagenome ERZ1106948 (study PRJEB35170, sample SAMEA104062409) | human gut metagenome | biome: human gut; feature: human-associated habitat; material: faeces | place: Denmark | collected 2012-05-07 ...
GCTTGATCGCCACCAAATCGTTCGATGCCTTATCCAACGCCACGAACACCTCGCCGAAGCCTCTAACCCTAATCCACTCCATTTCACGCCTACCCCTCGCCCAACTTACTCTTGAACTCAAAAGAACTCTCAATACTCATCACAATGCAAAGAGTGTGAATTCGTAATCAAATTGTGAAATGTCATCTCCTTCACTGGCTATTTCTCTATCTTTACCTATCCTCCATTTCTTCCCCTCTTGATTGGAATCCATCCAGGCACGTCAAAGGAAGCAATCCTCCTTTCACCAAGTTCACATGCCATTTCTTATCGAATTCCCTTCCTTTTCGCCTTCCTTCTCCTCATCAAGGACTCACAACTCCCATTCTACACTTCCATCGCACCCTTCACACTACCAATGAATACTGCTTTCAACAGCCAAATGTCCTCCTTATCCATCCATCATTTCCTCCTTTAATCCAAATCCAGTTCCAAACCCCTCTCCAATAGAGCAATCTATTCCTTTACTCAATCACCGTTCGAGAGCGTAAAGAACAACACCAGAACCTCTGTCTCCACACACCTCTTTCTTCCCCTTCAAAAGCTAGCCATATGGGAATAAATACCAAGTGGATTAGCAATACAGCAAGGAATAAAGGAAACAAGCAATCACACAGATTCTATCCCATAACCCTCATTTGCAAGTACAAGGAATTAAAGAAGAAGCTAGCGGTAACGCATATGTCTATTATTCCCTTTGTGAACAATCTGAATGAAACCCATTCCTTCAAGACTATAACTCCTCGCAGCATCCACTATATAGCAAATTGAAGAGACATGACAAAAATACAAGGCGATTGTCATTCCTTTCATCGCCAACTCCAGGCCTATCAATCCCTCACCCACTCCACCCCTCGCAAACAAACACACCCACTGCAACTACAAAACACACTGACCATCCCGAAGCATCACCCCCGAGTAAAACGTCATCAGCCGCCTCAAATTCTACACTCACAACCCCCTCCACACCCTACAGTCAGGCACCGAAAGAGTTCTTCGCAATTCATACCCAAGTCGTCATACACCGGATTTGTGGCAACCATATTCCCCACATCCATATCCAAATACAACTCGAACGCCCGCTTCCCCTATCCCATCACTCCCATCCCACAGCCCAACATCCCCAAACAGCAGGGCTTTTCGGATCGAAACAAGCTTTCGGATGACACGATCCGGGATCGCCTTGTGATTCTTCTTCATATAGAACGACAGGGTGGTCAATGCCCTCTCAATCGATGCACACCGCTGTTCCCATTCCCCTTGCTCCTACGCCTCACTCCAAACCGCAGAACCAACACTCAAAGGCAAACCACGCCCATACTCCCTGTACTCCTCAAACACTCTCGAAAAGAAGGAAACGAGCACCTTTCGTGTTGAAAGGGTAGGATCGCACTGCTGGAGCGCATCAATCACTTCCTGGTAATGGGGAGTCTAAACATCACTCCCATTCCAACCCCAAACAGCACCCAACGCCTTCCTCTCCACAACACTGCTCTCCTCTCTCGCCTGCCCATCATCACACTCGTTATCCCGTTTGGAACCCAGAACACACCCATCATCCCCTACTAACGACTCTCCTTCACCCAAAGCACGACTTCCGGTGAACATGATCGATTCCGCTTTCGCCCCCCTCAAATGCTTCTTATCCTCCTTTCTACACTAATACAAATCAAACGCAGCCCACTTCTTCTGCTTCTGAAGCAGCTTCCTCTTCTTCCTTCGCTCCTTCTCCTTTTCCTCTTTGCTCGCAACTCCCCCCTGCGTATTCATTCGACCTCTCTCTAGGCAGAGAATGAAGCAAGCGTCTTGATAATCAATAACCACTATTGGCGCACATCATCTTCTAGAAATCGATCATTTCAAGCGAGATCTTCACATTTCATCAATGAACGGACTCTTCGTTGCATTGCTCATCCTGTGCCTTTCTTTCGGAGAGGTTGCGGAGGAGAACGGTATTCTTCTCCTGAATGACGACAATTTCAATCAGGTGGTGAAGGAGAACAAGCTCATGTTCATCGAATTCTATTCCTCTGTAGTGCCTGTGCGAGCGAGTGAGATGTAGAACCAACCGAGCTCCCTTTCCTTCATTCACACCCTGGAAAGGGTCCACAAGAATCTGGAAGCCAAGGGCATGCACGCCGTGATCGGAAAGGTTCCTTCTTCTCGTTTTCGTTCATAGCGTAGATTGATCACGCCGCCAATCCGCATATCGCCCACATCTACCGCATCGGCAGCTTCCCCGTGCTCTACAAGTTCGTGAAGGGCACCCCTCGCTTCTACGATGGCGAGATGGTGGAGAAGTATGTGAATAATCCTCTTCCTAACCCCCAGCGAAGTGCAGTTCTTCATCGAGAAGGGTCTGGAGCCCGGTCTCATCCAAGTGTCTTCGGATGAGGAGATCCAGAGCTACGTGAGCCGCGGCTTCCCCACGCTCGTCGCACACGTGAACAAGAAGAGCGCGAAGGAGTACAAGAACTACCGCAAGGCCGCGAGCGTCTTTTTGGACTTCTACACCCTCGTCGTGGTGGGCGACGCGAAGGTTGAGGTTCCTATGAACCAGGTGTACATTTTCGCAAGAGGCGAGACGATCATCTACGATGGAAGTGCTCTCTCCCAAAACGGCTGATTCGTAGAGCTCACGGTGCGCGAACTCAAGAAATGGATCTCCCTCAAGTTCCTTCCCGCCATCATCCCGTACGAGCGAACCTACATGAAACTCGTGTTTGCGCGCGAGAACGGCGTGGCGGACCACCTGCTGTTCTTCGGCGACAAGGACTACTTCGAGAGAAATCCTGAAGTGAAAGCCACTTTCGAGAAGGTTTGTGTTCCGATTTCGGGTGATGCGTAGATTGCCAAGGACTACCAGGGTCGTCTCTTCCTTATTCACATCAACTCGGATGAGAACAACCTGATTGACTACTTCGCCGTCGATCCCGCGTCCATTCCGACATTGTGCATGGTGGTGTCAAATCGTGTTGGTGATGGCTAGGTGAAGAACGGCGAGCACGAGGTGTCCAAGTTCGCGTTCAGAGGCTCGTTCGAGGAGGAGCCGATTCGCGATTACATCGAGACCTATTTCCGCGGCGACCTGAAGCCGTACTTCAAGTCCGAGCCCGTGTACAAGGAGCGTGACGGCAACGTGAAGGTGTTGGTGCACGATGATTTCGATGCGTTCGTGTACGACCCGAACGTGAACGTGCTGGTGGAATTCGTGACGAACGTGATGAGTGGAAGGGAAGAGTGATGCGTAGAACTGCCGCGCGTGCGATGCGCTGAAGGATGATGTGAACACCGTTGCCGGATACTTCGTGGACGTGCCCGATCTCGATGTGGCGAGAATCAACATCTCGAAGAATGATGTGAGCGACCTTGAGATGAAGAGCAATCCGATGTTCGTGATGTACAAGGCGGGTGGTGACGGACGTGAGAGAGTGGTGCTGGAGAAGAATGCGAACATTGGCGTGGGTGGAGAGGAGTGGGGTTGATGGATAGACGATCATGGCGTTCATTGGCGAGAATCGTGTGAAGGTGAATGCGGAGGCGGCGATGCAGCATTTGATGGATAGCGAGGCGCCAGTTGAGAGTGCTGAGAGTGCTGAGGGTGTTGAGACTGTTGAGACTGCTGAGACTGTTGAGACTGCTAAGACTGTTGAGAAGGAGGAAGCTCCTGTTGAGAAGGAAGTGGAAAAGGAAGTGCCCGTCGACGGAGAGCACCATGAGGAAGTGGAACTGTAATGTGGGATTGTTCTGTTTGTTCACTTCAATGTCTGCTATCAAGGGCAATTCTTCCATTCTTGGTGCTCATCGATAGGTAGATTTGCATATTTGGACAAGGAGAAGCACACACTTCTCTTTGGAACGGACTACAAGCCAACCGTTGCGAAGGGAGAAGTCCTCATTCGCGTACTGACGTGCGGCATTTGTAGAACCGGTTTCAACATTCATTACTTGCTTACACGCAGACCTCCACGTAATCGACGCAGAGCTTCCAGACTCCATTCCGCATGTCATTCCTGGTTTATACATCCCTCCTTACTCATTATTAGGACATCAAATCGTGGGAATTGTTCAAGAAGTGGGTGAGGGCGTGACAACGGTCCATATCGGAGAACAGATTGGTGTACCGTGGCTAGGCGGATGCTGTCATGAATGTGAGTATTGTAAAGAAGGAAAAGAGAACTTGTGTGATCACGCCATGTCGTCCCTCTCCTCCTCGTTCATTCGTAGTTACACGGGGTATCAGAAGAATGGCGGTTTTGCAGACTACTGTGTTGCGAACGCGGCCTTCTGTTTCTCCGTTCCTTCGCATTACTCTCCCATTCAAGCAGCTCCTCTTCTCTGCGCTGGATTGATTGGTTACCGCTCGCTGCGCAAGACCAACTCTCCAAAGACGCTGGGCCTGTACGGTTTCGGATCATCAGCGCACATCGTGATTCAGCTGGCTCGTCATCTTGGCATCAAGTGTTACGTGTTCACGCGTGACGGGGACAAGAAGAAGCAAGACTTCGCGATGCAGCTCGGCGCTGAGTGGGCGGGAGGCAGTAGCGAAAAGCCGGACTGTCTGTTGGACGCGGCGATCATCTTTGCGAGCGAGGGCTCCCTCGTCGTGCGTGCTCTCGAGGTCATCAAAAAGGGGGGAGTGGTGGTGTGCGCGGGCATCTACATGACGCCGATCCCTTCGTTTGCGTACGGGCTGTTGTGGAACGAGAAGCGCGTGGAGTCAGTGGCGAACCTGACGGTTCAGGACGGGCGTGAGTTCTTTGATTTGGTGGCGAAGGAAGGGTGTGCGTGTGGAGTGTGACGTGTAGGACCCCATCGAGATGAAGGTGAATTGCTACAAGTTGGAGGAGGTGAATGCGGCGATTGACGATCTGCGTCACGGGCGACTGACGGGTTCGGCGGTGATTGTGGTGGATGAGTCGTTGTTGTTGTGTGTTTGTTTTCAGTGTAGTTATCTCTTCTTCACTTCTTCATTTCCTCTCCACAACCTTCCCAAACAACTCAAACACAATCATCCACTTCTCCACTTCAAATCAACCTCACACTCCATCTGTGAAACATACACTCACAACTCACACTCCCTCTCACTGAAAGACACACATCTCACAAACAAACACCCCGCATCAATCAAAACGCTCACATCTTGCAGCACTTACAGCATTTACAGCACTTGCACGGACACAAGCAACGAAGAGGGAAAGTCAGAATCGCCAGCACGCACAGCACGACGTGGAACAACACGTTCAGAATGAGCACGATGGTAATGTACATGATCAGATCAGCAACGGCGCTCACATACGGAGTCTTCTGCATCATCTCGTACTGCAACACCAGCTTGTCCACCACCCACGAGTAGGCAATCATGCCGTACTGCTTCGCGTACGCGATCAGCATCATCACCTTGGGGTGGTACGGGGTGTACACCTTCATGATCGCGGGGTACACCGTCTTCTGCCAGTAGTTCACAACACTACGCATAAAGCAAAACACGCAATCACACAAATCGGCACAAATCGTCCAGTACTTGACAACGAAACGCTGCACAGTCTGCGTGTACTCGTTGGTGTTCCAGAAGGCGAGGAACTGGCTCCAGAGCGCCAGCAGATGCACCTTGGCAATGGCAATGCTAATCGTGAACAGGGAAGAGCACAGCTCACTATTCCGAGGCCTTCTTGTAGGCCACCTCGCAGGCAGGAAGCACGTAACGCTCAATCACGTCGACCACGCAATCCAGGAAGGACGCCTTGTCCTTCAGCACGCTCGCACGCTTCTCCAGCGCCTCAATCTCGGCCTTCAGAGCCTCCACACGCTGGTGCATCTTCTCCAGCTTCTACAACGTGAACGCCAATCCTAAGAGTGACGGTATTCCAAATCTCGAGAGAATGCTCCTTCGACTCCATCTTCTTCTTCAAGGAATCCGTCTCCTTCGCGATCTTGCTCTCTTCAGCGGCGAACTGCGTAGTCTTCGTCTTGATCTCCTTTTCCAATTTGTCCTTCACATTACGCAACAAATACAAGCAAAACGGCGTCCATCTTGAGATCGTTCACGCGCTCGTACATCTTCTTTTCATTCTCTGTCTAACCATAACGGCGAGCATGCGGCACTACAGGCTGTTGGGCGTTATCTACGGAAACCTCGATCGTTTCCTCGCAGAGAGCCACACTGAGGAGCATGGCAATCAGGATTCCAGTCAAGAATTCTACGCAATAAGCGGCGTACGAGCACGACCATACTATAACAAAACTTCATTTCGCAGCAATTTCAAGAAATCTGTGACGATTCTTCTGTTCAAAGAATAGAGCCGAAACGCCGCTTTGGAACAGTCTATCAACAAACAGAAGAAAAGCTACTGTACACGTTATTTGCTGCCAAACTCAGCTCCCCATTCTCACTGAATTCAGCTCCCCATTCTCACTGAATTAAGCTCCCCATTCTCACTGAATTAAGCTCCCCACCCGCTTCACTGCCGAGCAACACCCTTCAATACCAACTCCCCATCGGCTTCATTCCCGAACGAGTCCTCTCACTCTCGTCCTTCAATTCCAACTTCACGCGCTTCTCCAACGGCAATTCCTCCGCATTCGCGTCCTTCTCCTTCTCCTCACCATCCTTTGCCTCCGGATCCGTGTACAGCCGCAAACTCGGCTCGCGCAAGTCGGAAATGCCGCGTCGGATGTCGTAGAAGGTGGTGCCCAACAGCTGCTCCGGGAGGTGGGACACGGACGTCTGGTACAAGTCTTCGCTCGGAAACAAGGGAACAGGGAGACAACCGCTCTCGTGAATCTCATTCCGAACCTTGCCGTACGCAAGGTACAGCTCGTTCGATTTGGACGTGAGGGACAGATAGGAAACGGTTTGATACAGAATGGGGGCGCATTGGGGATAACCCACCTGAATGCACGCGTCAAAACACCGTGTGGCAAACAGCAATGCCTGCGGATCAGCGAGTCCGATGTCCTCCGTGGCACATCGGATGAGTCTTCTCGCAATATACCTTTCGCTCATGCCTCCAACCATCGTCTACTCAGGTTTCTCGCCTCCCTCGATCATGCGACCCAGCCAGTACAGAGAGGCGTCGATATTGCTGCCTCGCTACAGGTTACTCATGGAGAGCACAACTACGATGGATTTGTGGAGCGCGGAGATGATGTTGTAGTGCTCCTCTCCATCGCGGTCATATTTCACGAATCGGCCTCTCATTAACCGCTCCAGTATGGACAGAGTCACATGCCTATGCCTCACGTTCCGAATCGCAACCCCACTTGTCATTCTGGGAGTTGATGAAATGACAGCAAGTGTCCAGCAGATTCAACGCCATTCGCGCGTCTCCATCCGCCTGCTCCGCGATGCGCTTCACCACATCCTCCGCCACGATTGCCTGCATCTTACACCATCATCCACTCTCTAACGCCACTCTGCACGAGGAATGCGTCCCGCTTCAAAGCATTCTTCAGCACTTCACACAAATCATCTACGGTCAGACTCTTCAGGGGAATGACACGACAACGCGACAACAACGCCTATACTCAACGCCCACGCATTCTATTACCGAGTTGATGGAAAAGGAGGGATTCTCCGTCGTCGCTCCGATCAGGATCAGCCGACCCGTTTCGACGAAGGGGAGGAACAGATCTTGTTGCTTCCTGTTGAAACGATGGATCTCGTCCATGAACAGGATCGACGGCACGCGACGGAGACGATACTCGTTGTCCGCCTTGTCCGCAATCTCCTTGATCTCGTCCACGCTAGCAGTGCAGCAGGAAAGGGAATAGAAGGGACACTTGGTGTGTAGCGAGATGATGTGCGCAACCGTCGTCTTGCCGCATCCTGGGGTCCCACAGAAGATAACCGACACCGGCGGGTCCTTTTCCAGAAGCGTGCGAACCACGGATCCTGGGGAAAACAGTTCCTTGTTTCCCTAACCCTTAGAGAAGGTTTGTGTTGATACGCATAACTCATCAAACGTGCGAGGACGCATTCTCTCGGCCAAGGGTCGTTGATCCACCCCGACACTCTTTTCTTCCAACCTCTCCTTCCCTCTCTCTTCCCCTTCCCGTTCTCCTTCCCCTCCTTCCTTCTTCGCCGTCGAAACAGCACCCTCAGAAAAAGCGGCAACTTGAGAGGGAGCCGAATGGGATGGAATTGCACTCTCATTGGATGCCTGCGAAACTGGAGCGATGTGGATCTCGGATTGCTGCGCGGCGAGACAATCCTCCACGTGTTGCTCGATTAACGATTTGAGAATCTGTCCTTCATCATCATAAACAGTTCTCACATTTGCACCGCACACCGGACACTGAAGGAAGAGACTGGAATCATCAGACTGCGACGAGTCTCTCCTCCCCCTTTGGGACTTCTTTCGCGAGAAGGAGTCGATCGAACTCGAAGGACGCTTCGCGCTCATCCAGCCAGAGAGAATACTGCGAACAAACACGGCACGTAAAAGAAAACACACTTACATGCGTTGAGTATTCATGTTGGTCATAATGAACTACACGTGACCCCTTCCAAAGGAACGCACCTGCATACCGAAGGACACCGCAATAGCGATGTAAGGACCATACTTCTGGAAGAACGTCTTCGGCTTGGCAATCACCAGCGGCTTCGCGATGTACTGCACGCGCGTGTCCTTCTCCACATCCTCAATCTCGAGCTTGATCATGGTTCTCGGGAGGAAGTTGATTTCGTACTTCTTGGAGGCGTCGATCGCCACGGATCCCGAAGAATACTACGACTCACGCACCGCCCCAGCGCGTACAAAGACCTCGTTGTGCAGGAACTCGTTGAAGTGGATGTCGAGGATCTTCTTGATCTCCTCCTCCGCTCCAGGCTCGAAGTGGTTCACGGCCGCGGTGAGGTTCGACGACACGGACACGATAATCTGGTAGGGCTTGCGGATTTCCTCCATCGTATCGACAGTCACCTCGTTCAGCACCAGCTCCTGGGGAATGTCGTTCTTCGTCACGTTGTACGCGGACAGCGTCGTCTCCTCGATCACGGCTCCCGTGGAAATGGACGTGGTCGTCTTTGCCACCTTCCACGTTCCGAGGAGCTCCCTGTACATGTTGAAATAGTATGGCCTGGGAGACGCAGCGGCCACAACGGACACGACGAAGAGGGAGAGGAGAAGAGAGAGAGCAACCTTGTTCATTCCGGCGTTTGTCTTTGTACGAAAGGAAAGAGCTGCCACTTTTCCGCTCGTTTTCTATCGCGGTGGCTGTCCATTCGATCGTCGTTCTCTCCCCTCCATTCACCGACAAGCCCCTCAGGAGCGCAAAACCGGGGTTCAACCAACAAACAAAAATGCACTCTACTCTTTCAGTATTCTGTAACATTTAATAGAATTATCGGAGACGACGAGCTTCACGTTCCCACTCCATGAGAGTCAGAATGTCACCCTCACGCACGGGTCCCTACGCGATGAGCGCCACGCCGCCAAGCCCCACCTTCACGTTTCTGACAATGGAACGCTTGGAGGCATCCATGAAAGTCACGCGGACCTAGACAACTAACGGGGCGCCGAAAGAGCCAACCTGAGTGACGTTACCAGTGTTGCCGGTTCTGCCGAGAACCTTGTCAACCACAGCAAGCTTAACTTCGTTTTCCTACAGAAACGGGTGAGTGGGACGGAAGAGCCGCAACGGACAGGCAGGGAACCGCGAAACGGTTCCACACGACACATCTCGTCGAGTGCTTACCATTATAAAATGTCAACAGAATAGAGAATAGATACTGTGGGTTCAGAAAGGAACGGTGAGAAATGGGGCCTCATAAAAAGGGAGCGTTTGGGACGGGAAGGTCCCGATTCTAACCGGGATGCGAGTCGATCTCCCAAAGAAAGGTGATTTTGTACTCGCTATGGCTGCGATCACACTGTTTAAGACCTCTATGATCAGACCCTCTTTTTGCCGTTTCGCAAGCACAGTGAATTCTGCTGTTTTCCAGAAGTTCGGCAACCCTGTCAGCGTTTTGAAGTATTTCGCGCGATATTCGACGCTCATCGCGTAGGGTTCAGAAGACGCCCCTGAAGGCGCTGACGAGCAAAGATGTGCAATTGCGCATGGTTGCTTCCCCCGTGTCGTCGTTCGATGTTGAGGCGGTGCGAAACGGAGCGAATGGCGTTAGCTCTAGATCCGCGGACAGAACCCCATGGGTTTTGGCTTCCCGGCTGTGGCCGGAAACGAGGGAGTGGGTATTGTGGAGCAGCTCGGAGAGGACGTCACGAGCGTGAACGACAGAGACACGGTGCTTCTCGTGAAGCCCACGGCTGGTATGCGCTCTGTGCTAGCGACTGACGCGCAGGAACCTGGAGCGAGCAGATCGTCGTCCCCGCCGACTGCGTGATGAAGGCTCCCGAGGGCATTGCTCCCGAGATCGCGTCCTCCCTCCTGTACTCCGCGGGCATTGCGTACAGACTCCTCGCCGACTTCACCCAACTGCAGCCCGGCGACTTCCTGATGCAGAACGACGCCTCCTCCGCGGTGGGCATGGCGGTGATTCAGCTCTGCAAGGCGCGCGGCATCAAGACCATCAACATCGTGAAGGACGTGTAGGTGAAGGGGGGTTGCGTGACCGCTAGCGGCGAGTACAGCCAGCTCTTCCGTCGTCTGGAGTCGCTGGGCGCCGACGTGGTGGTGCGCGAGAGCCAGCTGCACGGCGTGGTGGGTCGCGCGCGCGTGGCGTGAGGCGTAGGACTTCAAGAAGATCATGCAGGACCTGCCCGCGCCCAAGATGGCGCTGAACGGTCGCGGCGGCTGCGCGATGACCAACATGTGCCGTCTGCTCAAGTAGGTGTGGCGTGGGGGTGTGAGGCGCAGGGACGCGACGGTGGTGACGTACGACGAGTCCGCTGCGAAGGCGTTCGACCTCACTGCCTCCTACTTCACGGTGAACAACCTCTGCTTGAAGGGATTCAACATGAAGAAGTGAGGCTGCGGGGCGGCAGTGATGCGTAGCTGGCTGGCGATGGCGGACATGAACGCGATCAAGACCATGGTGGACGAGCTCGCCGGAATGGTCCGCTCGGATGATCTGCGTCTGTACTTGAAGAAGGACAAGTTCTCTCAGGTCGTGGAGGCCGTGGCTGATGCGTCGAGTGCCATTGCCGACAGAACCCCCGTCATGGCGATGAATCAGTAGTGTTTCGTTTACGTATATCCATAATTGGCGTTGTTTGTCACACACTGGAGAATGCGCGAGTCTGTGCGTGGAGTGAATGTGGAAATTGTGCAAAGGAATGGGGTGGTTGTGTGCTCGTTTTGCGAGAGAGTGATATCGCGTTAGGTGAGACAGCGCAATTCCAGAATTGACAGCGAAACACAATTCCACCCACAATCTCCTGAAGGCCTCTTCTGGTGGGCATAGCTCCAGTTCTGAGGAGGAAACACGCGAATTTGGTGTTGATTGCGAGTAAAAGTGGAATAGCGGGGATTCTTCAAAAGAGGGGGTGCAAATCAGCGGGTTATTCAAAACGGCGAGTTCTATTCTGCATCATGGAGGAGGAGTTTGGAGGAGATGGCTTGCAGAGAGTCCTTTCCTGCTTGCGGAAGCGTGCTACTCCGTGCTTTATGCAGTAATACGCCAAGAGCCCTTTTCATCATAGATACTCGACGGAAAAGGGTATGGATGCATCTACGGTGATTGTATGGGAATGGGGTGTGAATGAGGCATAAGGTGCTCTCATGGGAGTGTGTTCGTATCTCATCTCCAAATGAGGCGAATGCATCGGAGACACAAGTGTTACCGTGTTTAGTGAGGAGAGGGGATGGGATTCTTGAGTCGCACATTCCCGAAGAAGACTTAAGGTTGGTAGTTCTCTCGGTACCATCGATTCCTCGAATTAAGAGTAGGACGATGAAGTGTCGTGGTTCTACGATGCGTCGAAGGGTACTCCATTTCAAAAGGCATGTGAGAAGGCGATTCGCGTGAATGGTCTTCTGAAGCAAAAGGAACTCTGGAAAGGTGGTACGTGAGGAGGAATCTTCTAATGTGAAGGAAACGAAGCATTATTGGCTGGCATTGGTAAGGAAGAGGGGGTGGTGAGTTCACCTGAAATGGGTGTGTATCTTGGTTCTCCGGTTCAGGAGAGCGAGGCGTCATTTTCCATCTTGGGTGGTGGGTTAGTGAGTGGAGAAGTGGAGAAGAGGAGTCGGGAGAGAGAGGAGTGTGTGGATGGGGTGTTTTCAAAGCGTGTGTGTGAGGGCGTTGACAGTGTGAATGAGAGTATAAAGGAGAGTGTTGAGGATGCTGAAAGCGTAAAGGAAAGTGTAAAGGAGAGCATTGAGGATACTGAAAGCGCAAAGGAGAGCGCAACGGAAACGGAAAGAGACACTGAAAAGGAAAACAGCGACATCAAGGTGACGAACTACATGGGCGGCACACCCATCAAAGTCAGAGCGAAGTCGCGAGGAACGAGGAACTGCGTGACCATTCGCTGGGGCGCGATGAAGGAGGAGCTGCTCTGGTACGAGAACCCCCACCACCTCGTGCTCATTGTGACCGTCTTTGATGAATAGCCGACTTGCGCCCACTGTGCTTTGCCCATCACACAGAACCCGTCCACCACCTTCACTTGCTCGCAATGTCACAAGGCGTTCCATGCTCGCTGTATCTGGGGTCAGTTCTTCCTTTCCGACCCCTCGTTGCATGCGGACAAGAACACGCGATTCTGGCTGTGTGGACGATGCCTGGTGAACAAGAACGTGTGGTTGTTCGACAGCCATTTGAGACAGTGGACGTCCTTCTTCGTTGTGAGCTACTACCCCTCGTCACGGAACCATGGGATCAAGAGACAGCAGGAGCAACACGTCGTTCGACTGGGGTGGTTCCGCGTGCGCGTTGACTGTGATATGAACGAGAGCGAGAGATGGGTCGAGAACACGCTCTCGCAGAACAGCATCATCGAGCTGCGGAACGGGATTCGGTGCTACAAGAACAGCGACGGTTGCAGCGTGGAGCGGACGAACTGGCACTCGTTTCCGCAGATCGTCGGCGTGAACGACCGAAGTGAGGCGTAGATCCCCTTCCGCTCTCTCCACGCCTTCAAGGACGCGAGCATCTCGAGCATTCTCTATCGCCGCTACACCACGCGACACAACATCGAGGTACTGACCACCGCTCTGAACACGCCCTCCATCCACGCGGTCTGGCTGCCTCAGTGCAAGCTGAAGTTCAACGGAGACAAGGCACTGGAGGACTACCTCGCGCGCCAGTACTTGTTCGCGCCGATCTGGAAGTACGTGCTGAACGTGACGGAAGTACGGCTTCGGCGGGGATGTGAGAATAGGAGCAGTACTTCTACCAAGGCTTCTCGCCGCTCTTTCTGACCGACTGCGCCGTCACCAGCACGGATGACTCGAACGCGGAGTGCTGCGTCTGTCGCAAGGAGAACGGTTCTGTTGTCTTTTCAACACATCTGTAACGCGTAGAACACCGTCGTGTGCGACGTCTGCGACGGGTCGTTCCACTGGAGCTGTCTCAAACCGCCTCTGACCTCTCTGCCGCAAGTCGGTGTGTTGTCTCCGCCTCATATCAAGGGAGAGTGGCTCTGTCCCACCTGCAGGGTGTACCCACACGACATCGACGCCACGGGGCGCTCCACGCAGTGTCTCGCCTGGTTCCCCGGCGGATGTTCCGCGTACATGACGGAGCACGATTTGCTGGCACTGCCGAACGGGAAGGAGGTGGTGGAAAGACAACAGCGCGAGGACGAGCAGAACGCGTGTCTCGTGGCGCTGGCGAACAATGAGCGTGAGGTGTGCGGGGGACAAATGAGTTACAGTGAATCCTCTGCCACTGCCGTCTCTTGAGTGCATTCTTCGCTTCGAGTATCGTGGAGACGAGAGTCACGCGTCCTTCAACACAGACCTGGACTCGCTCTCGGTGTCACCTTCTCTCTTCTCTCACGGCTAGCGACACAGGGTGTTCGATGTGGTTCAGTCCCTCGACCGGTTCCACGTCGCGCACGTCCTCTCCGACCAGAACGCCAACGATCTCCCTCTCATCGTTATCACTCGCTCGCTCCCTCACCTCCAGGTCTGCTCCATCCGCCACCTCTACGCCTCGAACCGTCTTCGCTCCTCCATCTTCGTCATCACTCACCACAGCCCCAACGCCGTCTGGGTCGACGCCTTCCACACCTACACGCCTCTGAAGGTCGCTGTGTTCAGCGGTACTCGTTCTCGGCGCCTCTGACCGCTAGACAGCGTCTCGGAGCGTCGTGCGCAGTGGCTAGACTATCTCGGACCCTCCAAGAGTCTGTTCGTCGGCGAGTACAACGTGTTCGTCATGTCGCTGAAAGCCTTCAAGTCCCGCGGGAGCACAGACATGACCTATCTCAACTCGATCGATATTGCAATGGTGGTGTTGGACGGGATCGGGTTTTGACGCGTCGATCCTTTCACGAATAGACGAGCAACACAGCAGTCCGTTCTCGCCGTGTCCTCGGAGCTGCGCGAGCCGATTCTGCGCGTGATGGACTTGCAGTGGGGTTGTTTAGTTCGTGTCAGAAATAGGCCCGAATTTGTGATAGCGCGTTGGCGATACGCGACGGAGCCGCGCGAGCTGAATTCGTCGTTTATGGAGTCGTTGTCTCTCTTCGTTCCGAGCGTGAAGAAGCTGTCTGAGTGGGGTCCGTTGTCGAGCAAGTGGAAGGAAGTTGAGTTGAGTGGTGTGTCGAAGGATGCTCAGTTAATGAGTTCCTCGAAGGATGCTCAGTTCATGAAGTCCTCCAGCGACACTCTCTTAACGAACTCGTCCAACACCCCCTTAACGAACTCACCGAACACCCCCTCAACTCCTCCTACGCGCAAACCCAAGGACGTGCAACTCACCCACGACGCACTTCTCCTCCACTACAAGTTCTGCAGTCACGCGGGCGACACGCTCACTCTCATCAAGCACAACTGCGTCGAAACGCTCATTCCCTGCTTCACACGCGACCACTGCGACGAAGCCTCTCTCGTGCGAGAGAGCGCTGTGTTGTGCCCCTTGAGCGTCACACAGGTGCGGTGTCTGGAGTGTCTCTGGCAGCGCTGGGGCTTCGTTCTGAAGCAGAACCTGCGCAGCGTGCCGATCGCGCGAGATGTCGTTGCAGGACTGTTGTATGAACTGATCCGCGTGTACACGCACCCTTTTCTGAGCGGATGCAGCGAGAACGTCCTGACGGAGGACGACACGCGAGCATGGAGCATGTCGTTCCGCAAGGCATGTGCCAAGGTGAGTGTGCTGGAGCACATGGTGAAGGAGTGCTTTCAGGTGAGCATTCATCCTCCGACTCACTCGCAGGAACGCCTCCAGGTGACCACACACCCTCCCTCTCACTCACAGGAATGCCTTCAAGTGAACAAAGACACACCCTCTCACTCGCAGAATCACTCCGTGGTCTTCATATACAGCCGCACGCTGCGCCTCTGCCAGTATCTCAGCCGGTACTTCCTCGAAACGCATCGCGCGGTGGTGGGACTGTTTGGTGTTGGCACGCTGCAGCAATTCACCGCCTCCGTGCGTCGCATCCGCGAGAACGAGGTGAACGGCGTTCCCACGGTGGTGATTCTGGGTCAGATGCCGACGGCGTGTTCGCTGTGTCTGGACTTTGTGACGCAAGTCATTCTGTTCGACTCAGACCTCGTGCCCGCTTCCGACATCGACTTCCTCCGAGACAAGTTCCACATCGGGACGATTCGTGTAGGGGTTCTTGTTCACCCTCACGTGCAGCCCTGCTCGTTTTATCGACTCCTGCTGCCTCTGTCGTTTGAAATCGCGTGGTTTTATCCCGAGCAGGTCTTTCTGGACCAGTTCACGTCGTTCATTCATTCCTCCTCCAATCGTCTGTCCGACATTCTCATGTGACTCCTCCCCCAAATCGTAATCGTTAGGTCCGCTCTTTTTGCCCCCTTTTCCCAACAGAGCATTCAGTTCATTCACAGTGTGGGTGCCGAAGGGCTCGATCAGACGTAGAAGTACAACATCTTCCACAGCGCGGCGATTGCCGCCATTCCTATTGATTCTTCTACGCATTGCTTTTCAGATACGATCATGAAAGAGATTGTGCGTTCAGTGGTTGTTGTTCATCATAGGAACCCATCTCGTTTTCTCTGCACGGGACCAGTACTCGACCCGTGGTCGCTCCGAGGACCTTCTCGCAGCAGTTGATGGAATCGGTCTGGACGGTGAACTCCTCTTCCGAGATGACGGCAGTGTATGATCGCATCATGGAAGCGCTTCCGGAGTGCATACGGGAGAGGTCGGCAAGCCTGGCGAAGTTGGATACGGCTTGCTTGGAATTGTGTTCCCTGCTGGATTTGTGCATTTGTCACTTTATGAATCGCCTTTTGAGCATCGTGGGCGATGGTGTGGACGGCGACATCGTCCCGAGGAAGAAGAGCGTGAAGCTGCAAATCGAACGCTTTCCCAGAGCGATTCCCATGGTGAGGGAGGAAGCGGTGTCTGACGATATAGTTTTATGTGTTAAAAGACTGTGTATGTCGCATTCGCCTCGCCATGAGGTACAACAACTACTGGGTGGTGAATCCGTATCAGGATCTCTACCGTTTAGCGGCGCAGGCTGAATAGACTGTTTGTTGAATAAAAACGGCATAAGACAATTACGGTTTACAGTTCCTTCACCTCCTCAATGGCCTTTGGCTTGCGGATGAAGCGTTTCCAACTACACCGGTTACGAATCTCCTAGCGACGCCTACACCCACTCGCCTCCGCAGTAGACGGCAAAAATGCCAACGGCCCACTTAAATCCAGGGAACGCCTGGTACAGCTTGGGATTTACCATCGGGTGGCTTCTCCACGCGTTGTAGTTACCGAAAACCATACTATGGGACTTGCACGAGTTGTATTTGGCGGAAGAACGGGAGTGCAAAAAAGGGAACGAAATGTGGAAAAGGCTTCAGCGAACAAACAGAGCGATCCCAGCTAGTAGAACAAAGCCATACAAGTTACATCACGAGTTCCTTGCACTTTTCCCAGGGGAATTCATCTCTTCCGAAATGACCATAGGCAGCAGTTGCTTTGAAGATCGGCTTGTCGAGACCCAGCTCGCGAACGATACAACCAGGACGAAGGTCGAAGTTCTTGTTGATGATCTCCACCAACTCCGCCTCGGACTTCTCGGACGTACCGAACGTGTCAACGTGAATGGAAAGAGGATGGTTCACACCGATCGCGTAAGACAACTGAATCAAGCATCGCTTGCACAAACCAGCATTGACAAGTGACTTGGCAATCCAGCGCGCAGCATACGCCGCTGAGCGATCCACCTTCGATGAATCCTTCCCCGAGAAAGCGCCACCACCGTGAGCACCCCAGCCGCCGTACGTGTCAACAATGATCTTTCTGCCAGTCAGGCCCGCGTCGCCGGAGGGTCCGCCGATGACAAAACGACCCGAGGGATTCAGGTGGTAGATGGTCTTGTCGTCGAGGAGCTCAGCGGGGATGATGGGCTTGATGACGTGCTCCATCAGATCCTTGTGGATCTGCTCGTTGCTGACGTCGTCGTCGTGCTGGGTGGAGATCACGACCGTATGAACGCGAATGGGGATCATATGACCGTGGTCGTCCTTGTACTCCACAGTAACCTGAGTCTTACCGTCGGGACGAACCCACTTAAGGGTTCCGTCCTTACGAACGTCGGTAAGTCTCTTGCCAAGCTTCGTGGCGAGAAGGTGCGACAAAGGCATGAGCTCCTTCGTCTCATTGCTAGCGTAACCGAACATGATACCCTGATCGCCGGCGCCAATATCCTCAACCTTCTTGTTGATGTGGACTCCCTGAGCGATATCGGGCGACTGATGGTCGATGGCAATGATGACGTTGCAGTGGTCGCAATCAAGACCCTTGGCGTCGCTGTCGTAGCCAATCTCACGGATTGTGTCACGAACCACCTTCTCCCACTCCACCTTGGCAGTGGTTGTGATCTCTCCGAAGATCATCACCATCTCCCCCTTCGCCGCGGTCTCGCAGGCTACTTTAGCATTGGGGTCCTGGGCCAAGCAGGCGTCAAGGACGGCATCGGAGATCTGATCGCACAGTTTGTCTACGCGCTCACCACCTCGACATCGCAATCCAACCTGGATGTCCCTCGTTCACAGACTCAGAAGTAAACAAAAAGTGACCCGCAGGCAAAGATTCCATGTGTAAACAGATGCTTGGTATTCCAGAATAAAAAGTGCTCTCGAAAAACGAAAGGCTGGGATTCAGCCAATCAAATCACTTCGAGGGCGTTTCGCCCAGGGAATCCTACTGATTCTCTCGCCAACCACGGCCTCTGCACAGAAAGGGAATGCATCGAAGGGAGCATGATTTAGACGGGGTTGCAGTGAGCGCATTCTCCCTTCTGTACGCGATGGTGACTGATTCTCCCTGAAAGGGGTTCCTAATGAATGGCCAAGGAGGGAGATGTTGTTGTAGGGCGTATTCGCTTCCATCGCAGAATGGGGATGGAGGGATCGTGCGACTCGTTCAAACGAACCCCACAATTCGTCGCTTCACGGGAGTGAGAGGGAGTGAAACCGCGTGGTGAAACGAAGACGCGTTGACAAGTTCCCAGAATTGCCTCATGGACAGCCGATACATCCTTCTGCAGGAAGACACTAACCTGGACTATGAGCCGACGCAGGAAGAAATACTGGAGGAGGCGAAGTACCTCGGAATCGCCTCCGAAGACACGGATTTGCTGTGGATTGCAAAAGAGGCGTTAAGAGTAATGCGTGGAAACGGCGTCGAGCATAGGCGCCCCTCCCCCGCCACTGGAGCCCTTACCAAGAGAAGGAGACGGGGTCGATCGTGTACTACAACAAAAAGACAGGCAAAATGTCGCACAACCATCCCATGGATGAGTACTTCCGCGGTCTGTACAACAAGATGAGGGACGACCCCGCTTCTTCTCGCATTGTACTCTCTTTCTGTGAATCCTGAGTGGCAGCGTTCCGCATCGAACTCGTTCCTTCCCGAGACCGAGCTCGCCTATCCGATGATCCGAAGCGACCTCCACTCCCATCACTTTTCAGTAGCTGATAGTGTTCCACTTTCGTTCGTAGTATCATGGCTAGTTGCGGGCCTATCCCCCCAGCGATGTGTACAATCAGTACGCTACGAAAGCCGGAGTGAGTCCTAGTGAGGATTCGGAAACGCTTTGTAAGGAGATACGTCAGGCCACGATGGAGCTGAGCCTCTACAACGAGTCGGCGATTCGCCTCCCCGTTTAGCGCTAGATGGCTGCGGGACAGCACCACATCGATGAAGCGCTTCATCGACCGAATGGACTTTCTGGAGAGCCGCATGAAGAGCATAATGAAAACCCCCTCCCTCGCGACGAGCGCCTGAAACGGCGTTTCTTCGCGGGCGGGTTGTGGATCACGGACCTGAGGGATATGGCTGCATCCCCATCCTCCTCCGAGCCTCGTTATTATTGCTTTTCTGGTTTCTTTCTTTCTTGTTTGCAGGATACGCATGAACTCGGAGGATATCATTGTTTCTGTTTCTTCCAATACTGCGAATCGAGTCATCCCCGACACCGATCGGTTCAAGCCCTCGCATCGAAGAACGCACTTCTGCTTCCCCTCATCTCTAGAAGTGATGCTCCCCAACGAGGGGAAGTCCGACACCTCCAGCAAGCAGGCGTCGGCTTCCCACGCGGGCGAGACGCTCCTCCTGCCGCTCTCCGCGCGCATGATCCAGATGCTCAACTCCATGCGCAACACGCTGGAGGTGAAGGACCACGAGCACGGCGCCAAGATGTACTCCACGTGCTTCACCGCCGCGTGTGTTATCGACTGGCTGCTGATCAACGGCTTCGTCGACAGTCGCAGCGAGGGCATCCACATCTGCCAGGAGCTGCTCGACAGTCAGATGATCGTCGCGCTGACCAACATCGGCAACGACTTCCAAGTCGTCGCCTCGTCCTCCGCTCACACGTAGGACACGGACGACCTCTACGCCTTCAAAAGCGACCTCCAGGTGCCGCGCGCGCCCGCGTCCTCCGAAGTCGCCACCTGGCTGTTCGCTCCCCACGTGAAGAGCAACTCATATCCTTGATGAGCCCAGTCATGGAAACCTTCATGCGCACTGTCATTCTCTCCATCCCCAAGGCATCGCTCCTCGAAGCGGCGATCAACTCCCACGACGTGAAGCAGCTCACGCCGCTGCTCACCGAGCTCAGACAGCAGACCTTCTACCACCTCCTCTATCGCGAAGGTGGCGAGTGGAAGGAGCGGAAGCGGATCGATCGTCACGGGAACTACGTTTCTCCCTCCTCTCGCCCTCATTCCCAGATCTTCGTGGAGCGTCCCATGTCGCAGCAGGGCAACTACAGCATTCTGCGCTCCACGCGCGAGATCAGCGGCGACGCCGAGGAAGTCTACCGCGACCTGCTGATCGGCGACATGTCGGGTCCGCAGATCCGGGGACGAGCGCGCTGGGAGAAGCGTCTCTCGCGCGAGGAGGTGCTCTGCACGATCGAGGGCGTCAACAACGAAGAGCGGATTCCCTTCGTGCGCCGTCTGTTCAAGAACCGCAACAACAGCACCTTCAACGACGGCGCGTCCGTCATCCTGAAGGAGTGGAAGAAGATGGGAGGCGTGTACAAGGGCTGTCGCACCTGTGAGTCTTCGTCGCGGCCTGTCACATGCAGACAACGACATCCCGCAGGGCGTGCGCGTGGTCCATCGCTACATGAAGAGCGGGAGCGGCTTCGCCACCTGTCGCGACCTGGTTCTCCTTCAGGTGGGCGATGGCGGCGCGGTTTAGGAGTAGGACCACTTCCGCACGGAGGAGGGCTGCTATGTGATTTACGAAGTGAGTGTGAACGGAGAACTGCCCTCGCAGCGCACCGCCAAAACGCCGTCCTACGTGCGCGCCGAGGTGCTTCTCTGCGCCTATCTCCTCATCCCCTCCGGACGTGACGTTCTCCCTCCACGCCCACCTCACGGCTAGAAGTGCCGACTGAGCATGTTCTGTCAGTACAACGACTACCAGTCCCTACTGCTGATGCTGCTGAAGACGCGGCCCCTGATCACCTGCGACGTCACTGGATTCCGCGTGGGATTCAAAACGCCTCCTCACCGCTAGCACGTTCCTCTGGGCGAGCATCCCATGAGCGCTGACTCCCCGAGCTCCAACTCCATCACCGTCGAGAACGAAACCGTCGAACCCGCTGTCGAGCCCTCCGTCGAAGAGCCCGTCGTTCCCGCGGTTCCTTCCCACGGCGAAATCCACCTCGAGGACTTCAAGGTGCTGGCGCTGCTCGGCAGAGGGTACGGCTCTCATTCCGCGGTGACGAATAGCGGCTACGGGAAGGTCCTTCACGTTCTCTGCACGAAGACGAACCAGTACTTCGCGATGAAGGTGCTGAAGAAGGACGAAATCGTGCGGCGCCGCCAGGTGGCAAGAACCAAGGTGGAGCGCCTGATCCTCGAGCGCGCCAACTTCCCGTTCATCACGCGCCTCTACTACGCGTACCAGACGCCCTATCGCCTCTACATGGTGATCGACTACATGCAGTGCGGCGACCTGTTCACCCACCTCTCGCGGTTCGGCGTGTTCACGGAGGACAGGGCGCGCATCTACATCGCCGAGATCGTCCTCGCGCTGGAGCACCTCCACAACATGGGCATCATCTACGTGCGTCTCCGTCCCTGGCTTCATCGTAGAGAGACCTGAAGCCGGAGAACGTGTTGCTCGGAGCCGACGGGCACATCAAGCTCACCGACTTCGGCTTGTCCCGCTACTACAGCCTTCGCGGCGAGCTGAAGCGACCCATCAGCGAGCTGCGAAGCTACAGCTACTGCGGCACGGAGCAGTACATGGCGGTGGGTTCTGTGGCGTGGAGTGAGGCGTAGCCCGAAATGCTTCTTCGCCGACCTCACACGGAAGCCATTGACTGGTGGTCCCTCGGAATCCTTCTCTGCGAGTGTCTGACTGGCTGCCACCCGTTCCAGGGCCACTCCCACCACGTAGGGCTTCGAGAGGGACTTGACGACTAGCAAACGCTCAACAACATCATGAACACCGCCATCGCGCCGCGCATTCGCAGCGTGTCCATGGATGCGCGCTCGCTGATTCTCCGTCTTCTGGAGCGCGACCCGCAGCGGTAGTTGCAGGAAGAGAAGATGATGCGTAGACGTCTGGGATGCACCGAGCTGGGCGTGTAGACTCTTCGCAGCGCTGGTGACACGTAGACAGGGGATCAAGTGCCATCCCTTCTTCGCGACGATTGACTGGGACGCGCTGCTCAAGAAGAAGGTGGCTCTTCCCTACACCCCGCGTCTCTCCGGTCCAGCGGACTACACCTACTTTGACCGCATGATTCCCGGAGTTGGAGTGCTTTATGATCTTCATCTCTAGTCGATTCTCACGGACTCGGTGAGCTCTCCGCAGCGTCCTCCCAGCGAGATGGAGCTGCAGCTGCGCATTCGTCAGGAGAAGGAGAGGCAGTTGGTCGACAACCCGCACGGTCATGAGCGCACGCGCACGCCCAGCAGCGAGTTGGATACGCGTTACATTGGCTTTGAGTACTCGTGTGACTAGTTGCAGTATTGTTTTCTGCGTGATTGTTTTGACAAGCCTTTCAATGACCATTCCAAAGTTGGACTATTCAAGAACTGAAAACAACGCCATTCAAGAACTGAAAACACCACTCAACAACTGAAAACACCTCTCCCAACAAACAGCCCAAAACTACGTGACTATTTCTTCTTCTTCACATCCACCATCAAACCGATCACATCGTTCGTGAGGTCCACCTCGTTCTCCTCCTCGTCGACGATCTTCACCTTCCTCATGTCCACGCGCAGTCCGCCCAACGACTCGTGCAGCGCGATCAGCTTGGCAGTCTCGTTGTAGCCCTCGCTCAGCGAGATGAAGTAGTTCGAGCCCTCCTTTCTCTTCTTCAGCACGCACGCATTCACCAACCCCTCGATGTTGTTGCGGACCATCTGCGTGTTCGCCACGAACGAGAAGTACATCGCGCCCTCCTTCTCCAGCGCGTGGATCATCTCCATGCACTTCACGATCAGCACGTTGTACTCCACCTCGTGCTGCGACGCGTTGGGACCCAGGTTGCGAATCACGTCACTCACCACCCACACCGAATCGATCAGCGGCGCCACCAGCGATATGCAGAAGTGCACGTACGACTGCTCGCACTGGCCCAGCGATACCATGTCGTCCTGCACCACCAACAGACCGCGACTCACCAGCGCCTCGATCGCGGGCGCCGACTGCACGTGGTTGAACGGGATGTGCGCGCTGATGATGCGACACACCAGATCCACCACCGGCACCAGGTCCACCAGCGAGACGGTGCCGTCATGGGACTGCTTCTGCAGCACGGAGAAGATGTGCAGCACGACAGCGTCCGCGAGGAAGTAGTGAATGCACTGGTTGCGGTAGTAGTACATCGTGATCATGTCGTGCGTGTTCGACTTCGCGCGGATCATCTTGCCGTCGCGCTCCACCAGCTCCGGGAACGAGTTCACGAACTGATGGAGAATGGACAGCGACCAGCTCGAGTAGCCCTCGAACGCGCCCACGGCGTGCAGCCAGCTGCGGAGGTGGTCGATGCGAACCGCCACCTCGGCCTCGCTCACCCACTGATCCGCGGGGAACTCCATCAGCGCGGCGGACGCCAGACACGACGTCGTCATCACACTGTTGTTGCGCATCGCACGACACACGTGCGCGCCCACGTACTTCACCTCGTGGCGCACGTCCAGCGTGGAATCCTCCGTCTCCATCTTCTTCAGCAGCTCCTGCAGCGAGAGCGGCGAGCCCAGCGTGACGAACGCGTCGCCGCAGTGCGTGCTGAGGATCGAGTGCGCGTTCTTCAGCAGACCCATCAGCGACTCCTTCTTCTTCTTTCCGCCCATCATGTACTTCACGTAGCTGTAGATATCGGGACAGTGCTCGTAGTCCACCGAAATCGGGACGATGCACACGTCCTTCAGGCGACCCGACTTCACCGCCTCCAGCACCACGTTGAGCAAGCCGTACTTGGGCGGGAGAATCGTGCCGTCACGTGACCGTCCGCCCTCGATGAAGAACTCCAGCGTGCTCCCGCTCTTCAGCACCTCCTCCAGGTAGCCCTCGAGGATCACGCGGTACAGCGTGTCGTCGCCGAGCGAGCGGCGCATGAAGAACGCGCCGCTGTGCTGGAACAGCGCGCCGATGATGGGGAAGTTGAGGTTGTCGCCGGCAGCGATCACGGGAAGAGGAAGGTCGTAGATGGCCGAGACGTACGACAACACCAGGTAGTCGATGTGCGACTTGTGCGTGGGCAGGAACATCACGCCCACGCCCTTCTCCAGCTTCTCCCACTTCTCGTGGAACTTCAGCAGGCCGTTGCGGTCGATGTGCACGCTGCGGAACATGGTGCGGAAGAGGAAGGACAGCAGGATGTAGAAGATGCGAAGCACCCAGTCGCGCTGGCGCGTCGCCATGCGGTTGATGATCTTGTGCGCGCGCTTCAGCAGGCTCTCGCGCGACTCGCCGCCCTCGATGCTGCTCAGACGGTCGATCTCCTTGGTGATGTGTGGGTTGCGGAGCACCTCCTCGTTGGTAGCGATGGGACGAAGCACCACGCTCACGCGGGTGGCGAGAATGAGGTCCTTGACGCAGGAGCGAATCCAGCACAGAGGACGGTGGTCGAAGATCCACGTGATCGGGGCGAAGAGCGTCGTGATGAAGGGCGGGAATGTGAGTTTGAGGTGGTTGAAGACATCTTCGTACTCGGGGTCGCCGCGGGTGTCCAGCGACGACAGCGAGAGGAAGTTCATCTCCTTCTCGTTCGTGGCGTCGTACTCCGTCGGGAAGGGCGACATGCTGTCGGTCGACAGCGGAGTCATGTACTCGGAGATGTTCGGGGAGAAGAAGCTGCGCATGCTCGGACTCTACAGCGATTACGCGGGAAAAGCACGGGCTACGCGACGAATGCTGTCCTTCATTTCCTGTTCGCCATCCGAACCGCTTCCGGCATCGCAGGAATCGACGGGACCTACGATGATCACACGAGGCAATGGGACAAACTCAAACGCATCTGCATTCCGCAAGCGGAGCTCTGTCTCTTCAAAACAGGACGCCCATCCTCCTCGCCGCCGTTCAAATGATTCGAACTGCTCCCGCGTCGAAGATGCTTGTCGCTGTTGTTACCTCTCTTGGCCGCTTTCTTAATTTCCTCCACAATCTGCGTCACATCGTTCTTCACAACGTCCCGAATGGAGCTGTTCTGATCCGTCTTTCCGGTTTGTCGTTCTTGACTCAGGCGAATCCAGCCGATCGCCAGATAGGCCAATACACCAAAGAGTGCTGTCACCAGCACGGAATACCAGTTGTCAGGCAGGAAGTGGAGCATATTCTGTTTCCCATTCTGTTCCCTTTTGAATCACAAAAAACGGGCCGATTTCGGTGATTGTGTTCTCCGTTTCTGCACAACGTAAATCCCTGTCCGTCACTTCCGTTTCGCCCGCTGCGAGGCTGGGAGGAAAAGAACGCGAGAGAAAACAGCATGTTCCAACAAACAATCACGAGCGACCAACCGTTCACTCTCAGTCAGACAAGTCCATCAGGAACTTCGCAATGTTCGTAGGAGTGGGAGCAAAGGATTTCCCGCCCTCCTTCCAATTCGCCGGACACACCACGCCTCGGTCGTCACTGAACTGCAGCGCCTTCAGCACGCGGATCGTCTCCTCCACATTCCTCCCCACGCCATTATCGTTCACGTACATGTGGCGCACGCAGCCCTTGGGGTCAATCAAGAACAGGCCGCGGAACGCCTGGCCTCCGTCGAGCTCCGAGCAATCATCGTTGTAGACTCCGTACGCCTTCATAACCTCTCGCGTCACGTCCGACAGCAGCGGGAGCTCGATCAAACCGCCCAAACCGCCCTCCGTCTTTGGGGCCTGGAGCCAAGCCAGATGCGTGTACGGAGAGTCGCCAGAAATGCAGAGGACTTCCGTGTTCAGCTGCTTCAGTCTGTCGCGAGCATCATTGAAGGTAACGATTTCGGTCGGGCAGACGAAGGTCCAGTCCATCGGGTAGAAGAGGAGCACGACCCACTTCCCCTTGTAGTCTTCCAAAGACACATTGGAGAGGGTGTCGGTTCCCTGAGCGCCATTGAGACAGAAACGAGGTGCTGGCTTACGGATACACGGGGCCATTGCAAACGCGGAACAGTGAAACAAAAAGATGATTCTTCTCGAAGTCTTCAACAAACACACAGCGTTAAACATCCATATACTCTATATCTTTCATGAAACGACCC
>ERZ1106948.274-NODE-274-length-26300-cov-32.086264_pt1 | contig 26300 bp, 42 predicted proteins | sample MGYA00403673_ERZ1106948 | MGnify/ENA primary metagenome ERZ1106948 (study PRJEB35170, sample SAMEA104062409) | human gut metagenome | biome: human gut; feature: human-associated habitat; material: faeces | place: Denmark | collected 2012-05-07 ...
TCGAGATATCCGAGATGGAAAGGACGACCGAATTCCTGCCGATTTCTGGAGAGTGGAACAAACGGGGCAAAGAAAAGCAGAATAGAACACCATAAATCACATTAATCGGAATACTCTTCACTAGAATCGTTGTTTACTTTGAAACGTCGGGGAACCGCTTCTGGATGCTTCAACTCCAACGTTCCAGACGGACTTGGAGGATGCAAACGGCTAATATGCCCAGCATGCAATTGCCTACTTGGCTCGATTGACGTCGGGGACGAACTCGTTCGAAGAGACGACAACCGAGGATGGGAGGAAGAGTCTCCCGTCAGCGGGTGGGGACGGTTTTCTTGTTTCTAGTCGTGAGGAACGGGAGAGACGGACTACGCGCTGACTCTGCTCCTCGCGCGTCTTTTCCGCCTGCTGTCGAAAATGTTCGCCAGAATCGAAGTGTTTGATGTTGCCGGCACGCAACCGCTGCTGGAGCAGGGACGAACGACCGCCAAGACCACCATACCCCTTTCCTCTCCCCAAACCGCCGTAACTATTCGCTGTACTCTTCTGCGCTTCATCTAATGGTGATTCCGCATGTCCGCACTTACTCGTCTTGACTCGGGTCTGTGGAGACGGCTGCAGAGGAGACTATCCGTGAATTTTGCACGCTGACACAAACCTCAGGCAGAACAGGAGCGACTGTGTCGATAACTTCAACGATTTCCTTTGAACTCAGAGCCGTATACCCTATTCATCATAACAAGATGTACACAACGAAATACCTCGAATGGGAGCTGTTGTCAGCGCGGTGGGGCTATCATCAATCTCCACCTGTTCGGCTGCGTCATTGCCTCCCTTGATTTCCTCAGAAGAAAGATTCATACAGCAGATCCGATTCCTTTTGAAGAAATGGTAGAATTCTGTGTCTTTCGCATCTTCCATGATGGGCAAAACGAGGCCCTATTTCTGGAATCGTGTAGAACAAACAGCAGACTCATTCTATATGCACAGAAAGGCTCACTTGAACCTCTTCTTAAAGTCGCAGTAGTTCTGCTTGAAGAGTCGATCCACCGGAAGAGAGATGAGCACGCTGGAGTAGTTCATGAGCACGCCCTCCAGCTCCCCCAGCATCGCCAAATCACTTCCCTCAAACGGCACCATTCGGGTCAGTCCCACCGGCTTCGTTGGGAGAGAGAACACCGCCTCATGCAGGAATCGGACGTCCCTCAGCGAGTTGAACACTCTCCACGAGTAGCCGCAGCCGATCACTTCCCACTCCAGCCTGACCTTCTCCGCTTCGTACTGGGTGATCTCCGCGTTCGACGTCTTCAGCGTGATTTGCTCGATTGGAACCGAAATGGGACTGTCCAGAGGAGTGGACGGTCGTCGTTGGATCCCTACGAGTCATGCGATTCGCAATTCCGTACACTCCACACAAACGCAGCTGCGCGAGGCAAAGGAAGCATACAGAGAGCGCGTCCTCGCCATCCGAACGTTCAAAATGAAATCCTGCACGAGGTCCATTAATGTCCGGTACTTGAAGCTGCACTGCACGGGAACGTCGCTCGCATGATTCCTTCCACTCTCTCTCGCACGCATGAACATGAAGTGGTTCTCCGAGCCCGCCGTCACGATGTTCTCGTAACACTCGCTCCACACAACGCGGTTTTCCTTCACGTGAATCACGAACAGACGCGCCGTCGTGAAGAACAACACCATCTCTTCATCGTTCACGGGGATGTGCACCACGTAGCGCTCGCTGTGCAGACTCACCAACCCCTCGCGATTCAGTACTGCCATGAACGCCTCGCCACATGCCGTGAACCCGTCATACGGCGACAACACATCACCAAACCCGATGTAACGCGGCACGCGCACGCGCACCGGCACGATCTCCACGCGCGCCATGTCCTTCATCTTCCCGAGAAGAGACGACGTGTCGTCCAGAATGCCACCGACGGGTTTGGTGATGATCCCGACAGCGCCTTTTCCGACACCCTCCAACTTCCCCTTCACGCCCTTCGACTGCGTGATGCCGTGAATCAGCTCCGTCACGCCGCTCTTCACGCCGTGGAGAAGTCCCGTCTTGCCCGCGGCGCGGTCTGCTTTGTACTGCTCGCTCATCGTCAGAGACTCCACGCCGTTCCCCAGCGTGTCGGCAAATCGTTCCGCGGAGTTGAAAAGCCCGAACGCCGTTTTCGACAGGAGCTGTTTGGTGCCCTTCCCAATCCCATCAATGAACTCCGCAGGACCCTGCTTCACGCCCTGAATCGACTCGTCGATCAGCGCCCTCACGCCCTGACCCAGGTTGCTCACCAGCTCCGCCGGATTGCCCAAAATATTCACAGCGCCAAGAATGCGATAGATCTTCACCTTCGCCTGTCGGACGTAGTGCTGCTTCACGCGGTCGACGATGTCGTCCTCGTTCAGGTAGAGGTTCTCCGCCTCGAAGGACGAGAGGTTGATCACGGCGTTGTCGATGTTGGTGATCATGCTCCCGGCGGCGTCGAACAGCGCTTTGAAGATGGCGGGAACGAAGGGGTGGTTGAAGAAGGAGGCGGTGATCGGGTATTGTGCGTTGGACTTGAAGGACAGCTTGACGCAAACAGGGTAGAGATAAACGGACTCTGTGAAGAGGTACGAGCGCGATGTGGAGAGTGTGGGAAGAGGGTAGTGAAGCTGGAATGCCTTCTGGAGCTGGATCTGCGTGATTTGTTGGGAGTAGAAGGAGTGCGAGTCGAAGGAAGACACACCCTTCAGCGTGTCCATCACGTCGAAGATCGTTTTGGAGTCCACACTCACGTCCAACTCCTATCCATCACCCCACCACTCTGTTCTCACATTGATCAGCAACTCGCAGTACTCGATGTACAGAATCGACGAGTGGTACGGCACCGAGATGGAAAAGTGAATGAAGGTCTGGTTCAGACACGACTCAGGCTGCTCCTCCTTGACGAGCGCCAGCGCCTCGTTCTTCGTCTTCTGGATCTTGAACGCCACGTCGTTCTCCCTCGCGTTGCCTTCGTAGAACGGCGAGTGAATCGGCGACCCTGCGACAACAGCATACCGCGAATCCAGCGCCGAGTTGTCGATTTGCACACGCGTAATCTATCGTTCATTCCACAACGCGCGCATACGGTGAGATCGGCAAACACACTCTTGTTCTGCAGGATCTGGACTTCCGTGTGAATGCCCTGAATCACTCCATACAACACCTCGCGGTTCTCGCGTCCCACCAGACTCAGTCCAATACCCTCCAGACTCACCGAACACGTCAGCGTCCCGCTCGCCTTCTCGCCCACGTGGTCCACGCGCATCTCGCGCCACTTCTTGGAGTACTTCTTCTTCAGCCGCGTCGACAGCGTGTTCATCTTCTTTACCAGCGACGGACGGTAGTACTGCGACGCCTCCTCCGCCGTCTCCTTCTCCAGCTTGCGGTCGAGAATCAGGTCCTTGATGAGTGTCGGCGACGTGTTGCCGTTCTGCAACGCGAAGAAGTAACGCATCTTAAACGAGTCCTATTCGTCACGCGCACCCTTCTCACTCACGGCGAACTCCAGCGTGATAAACAGCTGGTTCTGGTTCTGCACCATGTACACACGCAACACGCGCTCGTCCACGCGCGGCACTCCGAAGCCCTCGGGCACGCGGATCTCGCGCAACTGCTCGCCGAGCGACAGCGCGACCGCATCCGTCCACAGCGAGTTGATCGACGCGTTCTGGAGCTGGACGCGCTGCTGCGAACGCGCCTCCGGCCAGTGGAACACCGTCGGCGTCTGCGGCTTGAGGAAGAGTGGAGGCCGATTCACCCCAACCTGACGGATCTACACTGAATCGAGGGCAGTGCAAGCTACGGCGAAGACGAAGGGAGTCGTGTTCACGAAGATGTACATCGGTGCGATGAGGATGATCTTGGTGCGCACGTACTCGCCAGGCGCGAAGGAAATGGAGACGGAGTAGTTCAACGCAGAACCCTCTCCTTCGGGGATCAGCTAACGCTCAAGCAACGAGACAGCGAATACTTCAATGGAGCCGTCCAAGTCAACGGTGTCCATGGAGAAGGGGGCGCTCCACTCGTAGGAGTTCGCTCGGATGCGCAGCTCGTGCTTCGAGGCTTCTGTGATGCCGCGCGACAGCGAGGAATAGAAGAGAGGCGTGAGTTGTGGGCTGGCTGCGGGTGTGGAGGAGTACGTGACGGGGTAGGAGTCGGCGAAGAAGAAGCGAGAGTTGAATACGATGTTCTCAGAGCACATCAGCATCTCCGTTGTCTTGTTGATGATCCAGTAATCACTGAACAGCTCGATCATGATCTCGTTCTGCGTCGTGCGCATCACCTCGTAGCTCACCACCGCGTTGTCGTATTGGAGAAGGCCTCGTTTGTTCATCACGATCTAGTCGTCACCTCGCCCTCCTTCACCTGCGTTGCCCGTGGACGTCGCGTTCTTGCTGTTCGGCAGCGTCACGTTCAGCACGCAGTTCTGCACGCTCTTCGGCGTCGAGTACGAGTAGAAACGCTCCGTCGGCTGGATCGAGCCCTCCTCGTAGTCTATGACGTCACGTCGCACCAACAGAACGACTTCGCGTGTTCTTGTCGTCGCTGATCGCGAACCGGATGGTCACGGGAAGGAGGTTGTGAATCACCAAGCAAGGAAGAATCACTACCGTCACCAGACTCGCCTCCTCGTGGTTCGGCAGCAAGACGGACTTCCTTGTCGCGAAGAGGCGGATGCAGCACTGCTTTCGGCCCACCTGAATGCACTGCTCGTTGGTCGTAGCGTCGTCGAACGATCTCATCGGGATGTGCGCGACGGTGTAGCCCTCGAACTTGGAGCATTGCGTCTCCATGGAGAGGACGAGGACGCCGTCGTGGCAGCAGCTCGCAGGCGCGAACACCTCGCAGTGGTTGGGGATGCTGTCCAGAGGCGTTGCGATGCCGAGTAACGACGAGTCCTCCTGTGAGAACGCGTAGAAGAGCGGAAGCCCCGAGTTGTTGACGATGCTCACGCGACCCGATAGCACGATCTCTTTGCGTCCGTACTGCGTGTGGTTGCGAACGACCACGACGGCGTCTCGCTCCGCCTGAGTCATTACTCTGTTAGTAGCGGGCTGGAGAATCACCGTGGACTCGGAATAGAGAGGCAGTGAGTTGCTCCTGTAGCCCTCCAGCGACACGGTGGCTTCCTTGTAGTCGTTCACCACGATCTCGTCCTGAAGGAGTTCTTGGAAGGAAGGAAAGGCGAGGAGCGTCGAATAAAACGCAACGCCGTCCGGCAGTACGTAGCTCGCTTCAGCAAACGACATGGACGCGCACTTCGTGCCTGTGATATCGACGCGGATGGGTCGTCCCGAGTGGTTCACGAAGCAGATGAAGTTGTCGTTGATCGCATCGGGACTTGAGAGCGGGGACTGCGCGGCTTCCGACTGGCGCGGCGACTCCAGATGCAGGTTGGACACAGAGTCGTCCAGGATGAAGAAGTGATCCAACTCCTCCAAATACGCGACGAGTCGGTTCAAGAAGGAGCACGTCAGATTCATATTCAGAAGCGACTCCGCCTTCACCTCCAGCTCAGCGCTCGGCTCTCGAAGCGGGTCTTCGTAGTCCACGAGGTAACGAACAGAAAGGGGCCACGTCTCGACACAAGTCTCCCATTGTCCGAATTCGGTCTTGAAGTACTTCGCTCCGAGGTGCGTCACGACGGTGATGGAGGTGAACGACTCCTGGAGCTCCACCGCCGTCAGCAGGTCTCTGAACTCGGCGAAGGCGATGGGGACGATGGAGCGATAGCTGCTCGAGACCAGCAGGACGCGGAGAAGAGGGAACGAACACGTGACCGAAACCACCGGCGAGTGGGAAACGCTTTCGGTCTGTGGTTCGCTCGGTGGTGTGGGCGTGGAGGTGGGTTGAGAGGGAACGAGTGCTGCGATGGATTTGGCGATATCGATGACTTGGAGAACGCTGAGGGAGTCAAGGATGAAGTTGAGTGACGAGGCGGTCACGGAGCAGGAAACGTCCTTGAATCCGTTGGGGAAGGAGCAGTGCACGGCGAGACTGCTCTGAACGAGGAGGTCGCTGAAGACAGTGCTCTTCTCGGGAATGGAGGGTCCTCGCACGAAACGGAGGGAGTGGAGGTCGCACGAGAAGTCCGCGCTGGGTGACTTGGCGTCGAGGGACGCGTTTACGCCGAAGCAGAGAGTGAACGAGGGCGACGAGGGGTCTGCAGGGTCCTTGTAGAGAGTGACGCTGAGGGGCTGGAGCGACACGCTGGCGCTGATCTTTCTGTCTACGAATGAGGTGTGAGTGGGTGCATTGACAGATGGAAAGGGGATTGGAGTGAGTTGAAGGTTCAGTTGAAGAGTCAGTTGAAGGTTTAGTTGAAGGTTCAGTTGAAGGTTCAGTTGAAGAACCAGAGGAGGGAAGGATGGGAAGAAGAATCGAAGGAAGACGGAGCAGGAAAGGGGAAAACTCAATGTGGCTCTTTCCGAATTGAACGGAAGCGTTCAGCTTTGAACCCATATCCAAGAAGGCGAGAGTCGCCCCAACGGCGGTCGTGTCCTTGTCGCCCAGTGAGAAGAAAGGAGTATCGTGATCGTCCATCAGAGAACAGCGCGTCATGCCAACCTCTAGAACGTGAATGGCATTGAGGGAAGCTACCAAAGATCCTGTCCGTCGGCGAGAGCTTGAGAGCGAAGGAAGGGTACTTGGACGTCAGCTTCAACGCCGAGTGCGACTTCACGTCCTTCATGTAGTCCGAGACGGAGAAGGGCGACGAGAGATAGTGCTGGCAAAGACAACACTGGAGACTGGAGACAGAAATGTCCAACGAGAAGGTGATGTGATTGGTCGCCTCCTCCATCGAGTTCTCGGAGTCCGAGTCGGACACCTCTGTCACCACCTCGTCAACTGTCTCTTCCGCTGTGTCGCGATACGCGAGGAGTTGGTGGACGGCGTTCAGAATCTGCTCGATCGTCCGTTCCTGCAAGACCAGAAGGGAGTCGTCGAACGAGAGCGTGAGGCGAGTGAGCGAGGACGACAGACGGATCTTCAGCTCCGTCTCCAGCGAGTGGAGAGCAACGCACGACTGGTTGTTCTCTCTGTTCTCCACCACGATAAGCGGCTTGGCTGTGAGAACGAGCGTGTTGAACAGAACGCCGCGCGCTCCCGTCTCCAGACGCAGCGTGTCCGCCCGGACTTCGCAGCTCGATGTGAATCCTTCGTCACACGGCAGCAGAAGCGCGATGTCGGCGAAGGAGAGGTGGAGACGCGCTCCAGACGAGTAGTCCGTCGACGCTGCTTCACTGGGTTCCTCCTCGTCTTGGTGGAGAGACGTCAGAAGCGTTCCTCGCGTGATCGAGTAGACAAGTTGCATGATAAAGGAGAGACGCGCGACTCCGTGAGCAGAACCCAGCGCCACAGCGATGTCGGAGGAGTAGCCGGGGTAGAAGGGAGATGCGGCGGAGTACAGAGTGAGGGAGACGATGAGCTGAGGCGCCTCGCTCGTGTGGTCGTGGATGATGGTCTCCTCAGTCGGCGTGAGCTGCGTCAGCTTGCAAGACGAGGACGAGAGGCCGAGCTGGAGTTGGTCGGGTGACGAGAGATACCGGAACGACGCGTCCGAGAGGGCAAGCGATCCGATGGCTCGCCGCTCGTCCTAGAGATCACGCGATGATGCAGAACGAACCGTGAGAGACGAAAGAGTGAGCCGACGCACACCCAGGTCAAGACACAGCGACGGCTTGGTCCACTCAGGTTCTACGACAGAGGGGGAAGAAGAAGAAGATGGGAGAGAGAACGACTGGAGGAGTTGAATGAGGGTGAGAATCGTGGGCTGGAAGAGAGAGACTAGACATTACTCGGGGTGGCTGTCCTCACAATCCAAGTCGTCCACGTCCGCACGGAGCGTTGTCCACGCCTTGCACGGGTTCGTATCCGACACCTCTTGAAGCGTCCGAGGCGGGTGGTACGAAGAGGACGATGCGACGGTGAGCAGAGAGCAGTTCAGATTCGTGAGGGCGAGGAGGGAGGAGGCGGTTCCTTGTGTGTGCAGCGTCTGGTCGTCGAGGACTGAAAACTGGGGGACCCCAACGGTGAGAGAGGTGTCGTGTGGGTGTGTGGTCACTCCCACGTGGAGCGAGGAGAGCGTGATCCGCATGAAGGATGTGCTACTGCTCACCAGAGGCATCCCCTGGTCAGAAGCGATCGAGTGCGTCAGGACAAGACGGATCGGTTGTGTGTCGACCTCCAGCTCCACCACAGAGATGCGCTGCGTTCGCTCGTCGTCGCGCCGGTCGGGCAACGCGTCCGTGGAGTCCACCATGTAGCGGTTGAAGAAGAGAAGCCCGCTGCCGACGAGAAGCACCGACCCGACGGCTTGAGCGACGGAGTAGAACAAGCAGACGGGGAAGAGGAGCACTGTGAAGAGAGCGATGAAGAAGAGGGAGTAGGAGGAGAAGAGGGAGTAGGTGAGGTACAGTGCCAGCGACCGCGCCGTGAACCGCGGTTTTGAGGACGCTGTGGCGGCTTCAGGCACAGATGGTTCTGGTTCCAGAGAAGTGTTTGAAGCGTCTGTTGGCTCCAATGAAGTGTTTGAGGCGTTTGTTGGCTCCAGAGAAGCGCTCGAGGCATCCGTTAGCTCCATTGGAGGGTCTGACGGAGACGGTGAAGGGAGAGACGACACCAAATCGCTCACGAAGAGGAGGTGTTGGTTGTCGAGAGCGATGTTCACTTCACCCACCGACGCGACCAGAGCGAAGCGAGGCTTCGGTGTCTTGAGAAGCGGGAAGAGCACCTGACTTACGGAGAGCATCGTAGTCGCGTCCAGCGTGGAGTCGTGAAGAGAATCCGTGAGGAATCGGCACAGCTCCTCTTCTGAGGAATACTGACGCGAATACCAGTACAGCGGGCATGACGCGTTGTTTAGGAATGACGCGAGACAACCACGGTCCTTGTCGGGAACAAGGGGCGACACCGCCGCCACCAGCTCCGAGGGATGGGGCCAGCGGTCTTCAGCACGGCGCAAATCGCACGTGAACTCCGAAGAGAGGTTGAAGTCCGAGAGAACGTAGGAAATGAAGCGATCACTGTACGTGTTGGTCAGCGGATTGGGGAGTTGGAGCGAGGGAAGGGCGTAGGAGATGAAGGGCATCTTCTCGGCCAGCGGAGTGACGGTGCGGTTCTTGCTGGAGTCGCAATAGATGTTGAGGCCTTCGATGGAGAGTGATTTGTGCATGACAGAGGAATCGTCGCAGTGGAGCTTCTCCTCTCCCTCGTCCACGCATCCCACTCGGATCGATCGCCAGAAGAGTCCCATGCTGCATATGCTCGTCTTCTGAGCCGCACAGCTAATCATGAGCAACACGCTTCACCCGCACTTGTGGTCGTATCGAATGTGCACATTGGACAGGGAGATCTCGATGTTGTTCGTAAACAGAGACAGCAACTTGTAAAGAGAGGAATCGTCAACCACATCCTGACTCTGGGCACTCGGATCACTGTTCACTGTTGTGGAAGGTGGATCGGATACATTAGATTCTGTATCCTTCACAACACAGGGAGAAGACGCGCGGACAGACTGTTCGCTCGGTCCGATCTCTTGTTTATCGCTCAGCACGATGAATAGTCCGTCGATCTCCAACGAAATGGGCAAGTTGTGCAAATCGCTCCACGGAACCTATTCCTCACGAACTGTACGCAAAAAGCACATGTATGGATAGAGAACGGATGTACGAGCCGACAACATCGCACGGAAGTTGAAGGCTCTCAAGAAAGGACGTCCTGAGAGTCTATTTGTCAATCGGATAAACGAGGCACTGTACGACATTACGAAGGACGATGTCGCCGGTCAAAAGGGCCACTTCATAATCAGCAACATGAACCTCGTTGATGTACTCACCAAGACACTTGTTGATGGCTGACAGCGTCAGAGAAGCGATCATTTGATACTCAACGAGTGAATACCAAACTCATTATGACATGCGTTGCATCCGCGTTGCAACAAGTTGATTCATTCCACAAAAGCAATCGAATGGCATGCGAAACAGAGAAACTGTGCTCATGTCCTCGTCCTCTTCCATCTGCACTGCGTATTCAGCGTACCATCTTCTCCCAAACCATTTCGAGAAAAAGGAAGAGAAGTGAACAGATGAAACTCCCGGAGAAGTCATCATTCTTCGAATACCAGAGATGGCATACTAGTACGGTCGGATGGAAAGCGATTACGCGTAGCAAATTCGTAAGAGAGCTCTTGCCAGACAATGTGAGAGGTGTCACCGACTCCATTGAGGAAGAGGGGAGGGAAACGATGATCAAAGCCCTCGAGTGTCATTGCAACATGGAAAAACCGGACTGGAACACAGTTGATTCGCTGTTCTTCTCCCTTGTACGCTCGTCGTCCTGTCGGAATGACATCGTAGTCGCTGCTGGAGAAGAAGCGTCTTGGAAGATTCACCGACGCTGACAAGCACGTCATTTGGAATTGCTTCTTCAAGTGCATCCTTTCTGTCGACAACGGGTCGTTCTCTTTGCCGTCGTTGAAGTGTAGAGACTATTTGTCGCGCCCAATCGCTCTGTTCTCCGCTGTCTTCTCCAAAAAGCAGGAGGGCTATTCTATTGACGTCCCCATCTCGAAGTTGGTGAAGCTCTTCTTCCGCTACTACGCTGAACCCTCCATCTTGTCCTGCGGGTGCGATGTGCGTGATACCGTCCAGCATGACTATTTGGAGCCCCAGTACAAGCTGATGCGTTCCATGTTTCAGACTGTATCCACTCCGTAATACGGTCATGCATAGCTGTCACACTACATCACCTTCGATCAATACCGAGAAGTACTCTCCCTGACAATGGGAGACTTCCCTCCTTCCACCACACGCTACAAGAAGGACGTCGTCTCCCTCCTCGCGTTCCTGTACCCACCTCACTTCTTCGATCTCGCCTTCACAACTCAGTTCTCCTTCTCTCATTCTCTCATTCAATAGAGTGATGAGCTGCTTCCAGTACGGCGCGCGCGAGTCCCTGAACGACTTCATGATCATTGTCGTGAACATGATTCACTACGACGTGAACAGGGAGTTTGACTGGGACGCGTATCTGCCCACACTGCTCCAAGCCAGCACCATGCTGCTGGGCAGTTCGGACGACTCGTACATCGTGTACAAGGTTAGGGTGAGCGCGTCACATGAGCTGTAGCGTCTGGTGGCGTTGTACAAGGAGTTGCTTTCCCTCGGCCCGGTCGGAGACGATGGCGTTTCTGCCGGCGTGCACGCCGTTCTTGTTCGTTCTTGTCTTCTCCTTTACGCGTAGCAGTTCTTGCAGTCTTTTATTCCCGTGATCCAGCCGGGAAGCTCCCACGCGCAGAACAAGAACGCCTCGCACATCATGCAATTCTTGGACGCGCTCTTCTTCGAACTGTTTACCGAGATCACCAAGGAGATTTCGCACGCGCTGAAGAAGGACCGGGATGAGTCGCGCATGCAACACTTCTTGATCGACACCTCCGTATGCGATACCACAAATATGGCCGATTTCTGCAACACGCCTTCTCTGAACCTCCTCTTCGAGTTCTTCTTGGAAGTGTTCCGTTGCGTTCGTCCTCTCTCACACCCTCATTCCTAGTCTGTCGCTGACATGGACGCGGACTCCGCGTACCGTCTCTGCTACCTGGTCGCTGTCCGTCCCGTGGAGATGATGGACATTGTGAAGGACACCTTCGAGGACATCACGACGAACGACACGGCGGAGGAGCACCTCGTGTGGCTGCTGAGCGTCGTCTATCTGATGCTGAATCTCCTCGCTCAGATGACGAACGAGCCCTGGATGAAGGAGACGGGCACAGAGACGGGCAAGGCGCACTTCTCCAAGGCCGCGTTTGAGGAGCGGTTGGTTGGGTTCAATGAGTGGGTGTTCGGAGTGGCGTCGCGACTGCTCTGTCACAACTACAACAAGGAGAACACACTGTCGAGTATTGGCGTGCTTTGCTCTCTCTTCTTGGACTGTCACTACATGACATGTACAGTGATTGGCTCTCTTGATAATCATAGACCTCCCGATCACTGAACGTCAGGACCAGCTGGACATGTGGGCGGCGGAGGTGATTCCAGCGATCGTGCGCTGCATCCTCCAAAGCAAGGAGACGCTCCACCTGGAGGACATGCCGGATATGAGTTCGGAGGTCTTCTCGGACAAGATATCGTGCGGTATGAACCACATTGCAAGACGGCTGTCGAGCGACGTGTGCGAGCACATCGTGAGGGAGTGTGTGGAGTGAGCAAGGAGAGGGAGCGTGAGGCGTAGGATGCTCGGCGAGTACGAGATCGAGGACACCGAGTCAAGTGGTCTGCTGACGACCATCTTGGAGCAGTTCGTGGTGAACAGTGCGGTGGACGCGCTTCTCGTGAAGAAGGCGGAGACGTTTCTATCTCCGTATCACAGAGAGCCGAGCGAGAACCTGATCAGCTCGGGCTGCGTGGTGAACGACCTGCCGCAGCTCAAGAACGCCTTCCACCACTTGATCGTGTACACGAAGTGTGTGGTTTCAGTGAATGTGAATGCGTAGACTCCTCACACAAGCCGCGCTGATCCCGCTCTTGGAGAAGGAGCAGCAGACGCTGCTGTCGCTGCTCCTCTCGCCCAACACGCTCGTGTCGCCCGTGGTGGTCGAAGTTCTCATCGATCTCATCTCGGGGTGTGTGGACGACCGGTCGGCGTGGGAGGTGGTGACCTCGCTGATGGTGAACGTCGAGGAGGGCAAGCGGATGATGGACCGAGAGCTCAACAAGTCGTCGACGGTGTGTGACGCCATCATTCGACTCTTCTTCACCCCGATCGCCTCGTATCTCAGCGACCACTGTTCGTCTTCTCTGATCTTCTCAGGTCATAGACGCTACGCTGGAGTACCCGTTACTGAACTCGCTCACCACCGCCTTCTCCAAGGTCTCGCTCGCGCCCTCCACTCACACCTAGTTCTACGACATCTTCTTATACAGCGACGCTATCGCAGAGTGCGCCTCGGGCAGTGTGAATCTCATGTTGAACGACGCCTCCTTCCAGGCCTTCAAGCAATTCCCCGTCGCTGCAGCGATGGCGTGTGATGAATAGAAGGCCTCCATTCTCGAGAAGGTGATCACACGCATTGGCGACAGCGACCAGACGGCGCACGCGCTCCTCGCGTCGCAGATCTCGTCCGACATGTGTGTGATGTGTGTGTGAGTGACTCACAGGAACGACGTGATCAAGGTGCAGAGCATCATGCAGTTGGTGAAGGACAAGGCGAAGAACCAGATGACGTCTCTCTTCTACTCCGTGCAGAAGCGTCTGCACAAGAAGAGCGAGGACCCTGTGGTGAACCTGCAGTGTCTTCAGTCCGTTTACATGGCCTCCTTCACGCAGACGCGCGTGAACTTCCTCTGCCACCTGAACAACAGCCGGGCACTCTTCGAGTCGAATCCGTGTGATCCCCTCACATGTAGTGATCACGTGGATTATTGCTACCCGCTGATGGAGCGCTTCCTCCACCTCGTGACGAACCACTCCAAGCCCATCGCCTCGCTTATCAACATCGTCTTCCAGAAGGAGATTCCTCCTGCCTCGCTCCACGCCTTGCTCTCAGCATACCTTCACCTGCTTGCCCGTCTCACAGAGTCGTCGGGCGAGACGGCAAAGGTGTATTCCTCCTACTCCATCTTTGTTCTGATGAGTGGGCTGTCCGTGATGCGTCACTCCGTGTGTCGCACCCTCTTCAGCGACCCCACGCTGTTGTGCATGTTGTTGCGCGTGATCGACGCTGTCGAGAAGCGCGGACGCGACCTTCTGACCGACGTGGATCTTCAAATGACCATGGAGGCCATCTCGACCACCATCGCGCTGATCGCGTCCGTGCAGTAGGAGTTGTGACGTCAGCTGAGGAGCAGGGTTGCGCCGTGCATTCGCGGGAGCGAGGAGTTGTGCTCTCTGCTGTACGAGTTGTGCGCGTCGTCGACGTCGTGGTCCAATCGCAGCTTCTATCTGTTCCTTCTGACGGAGCTCCAAAGCACCGGATTTGAGGTACACATGACGACCGAGTTCATTCAGACTCTTCTCCGCTCCAACGAGTCGATCACCGTGCGCTGCGCCACGCGCCTCTTCGTCCTCAACACGCCTCTGTTCGTCGAGGCGATCGCGACCCTTCGCGACGACGAGAAACAAGCGGTCCTTGAGTTGTTCACCAAAACCGCCATCACGGAAGCCACGGACGTCGTCAAGACGGCTGGTTCCGCCTCCGTGCACGACACGTACTCCAAGGACATCCAAGCGCTGTTGTTGAGGAACATCGCGATGACGGGTTCTTTCCACCTGACGGACCACGACGGTATCTCTTCGATGGTGATCCGGAACGCGAACCGCAACGTGCTGTGGCTGTTCAAGGTGGGGCAGAAGAGGTGGAGTGATTTACAGACGTTGATGGCGTCAGACCCGTCTCTCCTCGTGCACGTCTTCTCCTTCTGCAAGGAGCGTCTGAACTGTGGTCGTGGTGGCAGAGGTGTCGTGTGAGGTGTAGAAGAGGAGAAGCTTCGCGTCCTCGACACCCTCGCGCTCGTTCTCGTGTCCGCCCTGGTCTCCTACGACGTCACGGACTCTTCTCTCCCGTGCTATTCGGCGTTCGAGAGCCTGCTGGAGAAGGTGGCTTCACTCAATTTGAAGAACATCACGAACGACTTCTTGTACGCGGCTCTCTTCCTCCTCGAGCCCGCCGACGTCGCGCGATTCATGAAGAACTGCAACTGGGTGCTTCGGTAGTTGAGGATGAATTGTCTCACGGATAGCGTCTTCTCGAAGGAAAAGACGGTGACGGTGAACGAGTTCCTGATCCACGTGGTGCTGTTCGCGTACCTTCACGACCGGAACCGTACAGTGATGTGGTCACGCCACGGAAGCTGCACGGACAGTGATCACATCCGCGTCTTCGACCTGATCGACGTGGAGATGATCCGTCTGTTGTTGGACGGCCCTATTGATATGGTACCTTTTGTCCCACTCGGTCCCCATTAGATCTCTTCCCCGTATCGCAGTATTCTGGTGTCGCTCTGTCTCCTGTGCGGTTATGGTTCGAGATGGAATGTGTATTGAACCGTAGACACGCTCAGTTTATTGTCGTTCATTAGCACGATCCACGAGAAGATGGTAACTGAGGACGACAACGAGATTCTGTTCCACGTGCAGTACTTGTCCGTGGTCGCTTCGATTGTCGCGATTCGGTGCGACGTTGCGATCCCCATTCTTGGAGAAGACGCGTACACGGACCTGGTTCTCCAGTACATCGAAGCCATCCTGATGTCTTACGTGGGCGAGGCGAAGAGGGGTGAGGAATAGACGTCTACCAAGCCGTTGCTGAAGAACATGGCATCTGTGTACCTGAACAAGAGTCTGCTGAAGTCGCGCCTCACGAACGGGTGTCGTCAGAAGGCGATGGGGCTGTTTGCGGTCGGTGTGGAGGAGAGTTATGAGTTGTAGCGTCTGGTGGACGAGGTGACGGCGATCACGCCGCTGACGGACATCGTGCGCGTGATGTGCGTGTTCTACTCAATGAGTCGTATCCTGATGAAGCCGGAGGACTCGCAGATGCTTCTGGGTCTGTTGTTGAGACTGCTGGACCACGCCAACAAGAGCGTGCGCGACGCCGCGCAGAACGGTTTTGTCCTGTACTTGGACACGCTGAGCGAGAAGGACAAGGAGAGCATTCTTCACCAGTTCACCAAGACGCTGAGTGCGCGTACCGGACTGGATCCTGTGAAGGAGGAGAAGGCTGTGGGTGATTGTGCGTGTGCGTGAGTCGTAGATGCGCATCGTGTGCTCGATCGTGCTGAACGACACGTACGGCCTGCGTCCTCTGACCAAGGAAGCGTTGCTGTTCGTCATCCACTACGAGAGCGGCAATTCGTGGCGTTGGGGTGGAGGCGTGACGTGTAGAGCCGTGTCGAACATCGTTGCGGACACGATATCGCAGTTCAAGAAGGACCACGTGAAGCGACTGTACCGACTGAAGGCGGAGTTTGAAGAAGACGACTGGGAGCTGATCAACACGAACACCAAGTATGTTTCCTACTTCCTTTCGTGTGTTTGTTTCTGAATCGAGTGTCCAACAAAGCCCCGCAAATACCAAAGAATCACTACATATCTCGCTGCTTCATCTTGATCACATTGCCCAAAGAGATAGCCACGCCCTGCGTTTTACTCCTGATGCGGTAGTAGCCAGAAATGCCCATGGGCGTCTTCTCCACACTGATGTTCAACAACACGTCCTCTCCGAAGAGGGATCTCGCCTACGCCTCACACTCTGCGCCATCGCTCACGTATAGGTTCGCCGCCATGAAGTCCGAGTCGCTGTCTTTATTGAAGTCCGACACGATCTTCATGTGTGTAATCTCCGCAATTCCCAGAATCAGCTTCGACAGCGACGTCGCGTTCGTGCTCACCATGATCTTGTTCTCCCAGCTGAAGGCGGACCACATGCTGCGGAAGGTCTTCTCATCGCTACACCTCACTCCTCGCGAACACGCCTACCACTCTGCCGGCTTGATGTACTCCATCAGACTCACCGACACCTCGTTCAGGTTCACCACCACGTGCTCCGCGGAGCTGCTGTAGCTGAAGGTGATCGAGCCGAAGATGTAGCCGGTTTCGGTCGAGTTGACCTTGATGATGGACCGCAGCTCCTTGCGCTCGCCCGCGTCCAGCGTGATCTTGCCCGGCTTCTCGATGATGTTGAAGGAGCCGGTGACGGAGAGCTCCACGCTCAGGTCGGTCATGGTACGGTTGGTACGGTTAATCACTGTGATCTCCATGATCTACGTCTCACGCCACCTCACAGCACCGCACGATGTCGAAGTCCTTCATGTACACGATGGCCTCGCAGTACACGGGGTCGGAGAAGCCAGTGAGCTGGTGCACGTGGTCCAGCTTCTCGTTGTAGGTGAGGTCCTTGTCGTACTCGGTCACAGCCTGGATGGCAGTATTGTCGTCGATGTCGATCATGATGCCGAGAGACGACTTGTCGCGCAGCTGCTTGAACACGATGACCTCGTCCACCTCGCTGTGCGGCGGCTTGGCGACGACGCGGTCCTCGTCCGCGATGTGCTTCATCACACACTCCTTGTATACTACACGTCAGACACGCAGCCAGACCCCACTCGACTCGTTCATCGCCTTCAGCTTCGCCGCCACGCCCTCCAGCGCGGGGTCGAGCAGACACTGGATGCAGAACGCCACGCGCGTGCGGTTGAGGTCGTCGATGCCGTCGTTCAGCTCCGTCAGCACGCCGCTGATGAGAAGCAGGCTCTGCAGCGTCGCCGCCTTCCGCGCCTCTCCGTCCAGCATCAGACACAGCGACGCCAGCGCGTTGCACAAGGCGCTGAAGGCGAAGTAGCTCGGGACGAGGAGGAGGTGACGCAGGGAAAGCACCGTCAGGTCCGTGCTGTCGCTGGCCTCCACGTAACTCTGCGAGGCGTAGGAGCCGTCCTGGAGAACAGCGGGCGCGGCGGTCTGTTCGGGCGCCGCCACTTCGATTTGGATGTCCTTGTGAAGAGGGAGGGGCCCCACGGCGTTCTAGAACTCACAGACACTCGCTACAACGCACCACAATACCCTCGATCACGCGCGACACCATGTCGACGGGCGTGAAGACGGAGAAGATCCAGAGAAGCGTCATGAGGACCTCCTCGTTCTCCAGCGAGGGCAGCACGTCGAGGAGCTTCTCCAGCACGGGCTGGACGAGATCGGCGTGCGTGAAGAGCATCTCCTTGACCAGCGTCAGGATGCTCACGCCGCTCTCGCTGTTGAGGTAGTCGAGGAGGAGGAGAATCACGGAATCCGCCATCGCTGGATAGTGAATGGCGAGCGCGTGGATGGACACGATCAGCATCTCGCGGTACTCCTTGTTGAGCGAGTCGGAGTCGGAGGCACAACGCACCACCTCGCTCTTCAGCAGACCCATCACCTCGTTCACGTTGCGCTCGCTCACCAGGAGCTGCGTCAGGTCCAGCAGCGTGCGGCGGATTTCCGTGGAGGGCGTGCGGAGCAGCGCGAGGAGCTCCATGACGCAGTCCTCCAGCAGGCGGCAGTTGTGGCGGATGATAACGGACAGGCGCTCCAGGATCACGATCTTCACGTTGTTGTCCGTCTGCGAGGCCATCAGCGCCAGCAGCGTGTTGGTGGCGGCCTTCACGGCGGAGGGCGCGCTGGAGAGCGTGACGAGCGTGGTGGCGGACTCGAAGGCGACGGAGGCAGAGTCGCTGTTCAGCATGCTCTGAAGCGGCTTGATGAAACGACCCTTCTGGGAGGACTCCTCGGTGCACACCTTGCGGATGAGGTCGAGAGCGACGAGCTGGAAGCAGTCGCCGTAGTGGCTGATCTAGCGGTGAGGGGAGGGAGGAGGCGAAACCTCGTCGCAATTGGTCTCGAGGAAATCGACGGCGAGGGGCTGCTTGCACTCCATCAGGAAGGCGAAGGCGTTTCGGCGGGTCGACATATCGGTTTCGTTTGCGAGGAGCTCAAAAATGTAGTCGGGAATGTCGCTCATCAGTCGGTCTCCATGCAGCTTGTAGATGGAGTAGCTACGCGTGAGAGAAGAAAGAAGCCCAAACCATGTGAGCACAGCGTTCTTTCTAACGTACGCCGAGTGATGCTCGAGGTTTTCCTTTATATATGGTACCTATCCCGTGAGCCACGCGCCGACACGCCAAACGAGAGGTTCGAGAATCTCCTCCTCGGTGATCTTTGACAAAAAACGAAGCGTGCACCCACGGATGAATTCATTTGCGTGCTTCAAGTTGGTCATGATGGCGTTGCAAACGAGAATCATCTCGGGCTTGAGTTCGCCCTTGTCGTCGCACTTCTGAGCGCACTCCCAGTAGCTAGAGCGATAAACCATTCGCGTTCTACCTTACATGTGGAGCAGCTTCGTAAGCTCGTGATCATCCACCGTCACGCAGAAACGAATCACCGTCATCAGCAGCTCACTCATGTCTTTTCCGTTGGACATTTGAATAATAGCCGATTTCACGGCATTCCGCTTCTTCTGAATGTCCTTACTCTCCAGATCGGCCCGCAGCGTGGCGATGTCGATGGAGCTGAGTTTTCCGTCTGATGATATTAACACCGTGCACGGTTGATTCATAATTCCTGTGATTCTTCTAGGAAGATCCGATAATGATTGAGATAGGAACATGCCGAGCGATTTCACCGCGGGAATTCCGCACTCTTCTCGTGATGATCTTGCTCCTTCATTCGGCCTTCAAATGGGGAGGCGAGGGGCGAATCGATTCTAGTGCGTGTGCTCTATGGCATCGGCTGCATTTCGTGGAATGGGGAAGATGGCTCCTCTTTCATGCGTTTCTTCTGTGAAATCAGTGCAGACCAAAGAGAAGATTGAGTGGACAGAGTATCAACACGAACTGCGTCTATTCGGCTCTGTGAAAGAACGAAGTCCACTGGGTGGTGGGCGGACATGACCTCGTTCAGATGTGGCTTGCTGTTTGTTCCGAGGAGTGGAGAAGGCGATGAGAAAGTGACAGAAGGATACCGCGGTTATGTGGTGGGTTCTCGCAGAGCTCGGGTGAAACCCCCAAATGGCTGACAGTCATTAAATACCCTACATACTGCTCTCATGCTGGATTTCGTAAACAACTTCGTCAACCCGTCTCTTACGGATCTCTACCAGGTACGCAGTGACCGTTGCGGCGTGATTCTCTAGATTACGATGACCTACTCCTACTGGAAGCTGGGACGTCAGAACGAGATGGCTACGTTCGACGTGTTCTTCCGAAAGAATCCTTTCGAGGGAGAGTTCACCGTTTTCGCTGGATTGGAGAATGCGCTCGAGCTTTTGAAGCGGTTCAAGTTCGCACCGGAGCACATCGCGTACCTGAAGGAGCAGATGCCCACTTGCGAGCCCGAGTTCTTCGACTACCTCGCTTCCATCGATGCGAGCAGTCTGACGGTGTACGCCATGCGCGAGGGCTGTCTCATCTTCCCCCACGAGCCGATCGTGCGTGTCGAGGGCCCCATCGCTGTGTGCCAGTTGTTGGAGACCCCCCTGCTGTGCATGGTGAACTACGCTTCGCTGATCGCGACCAACTCGGCGCGCCATCGTATTGCGGTGGGCGACAAGGTCGGTCTTTCCGAGTTCGGTCTGCGCCGCGCGCAGGGTCCGGACGGCGGCATGACGGCCTCGAAGTACAGCTACATGGGCGGCTTCAACAGCACGAGCAACGTGGAGGCGGGTCTCCTGTACCACATTCCCATCAGCGGCACGCACGCGCACTCGTACGTGCTGTCCTTCGACAGTCTGAAGGACATCGCGAACCCGGTGCTGAACGGCGTGAATCTGGTGGAGGAGGCGCTGAAGGTGCGTAGCGAGAACAACTGGCCCGAGGCGCGCGAGAGCGAGCTGGCTGCCTTTATCGCCTACGCGCTGAGCTTCCCCAAGGCGTGTCTGTGCCTCATCGACACCTTCGACGTGCTGAAGAGCGGTCTCCCGAACTTCATCTGCACGGCGGTGGCGCTGTACAAGGCGGGCTACAAGGCGCTGGGCATCCGCATCGACAGCGGCGACCTGGCGTACCTGTCGCGCATGATCCACAAGGAGTACAACGCGATGGAGGCGAAGTACCACATCCCGTTCGGATCGATGATCGTCGTCGCCAGCAACGACATCAACGTGGACGTCCTGTACTCGCTCATCAAGCAGGACCACCAGATCGACAGCTTCGGCATCGGCACCAACCTGGTGACGTGCCAGGGACAGCCCGCGCTGGGCATGGTGTTCAAGCTGGCGGACGTGAACGGCAGACCGCGCATGAAGCTCTCTGAGGACCCGGGCAAGACCACGACGCCGGGTCGCAAGAAGATCTACAGACTGTACAGCAAGGAGGGATACCCCATTTTGGACTTGGTGATGCTGGCGGACGAGGAGGCGCCGAAGGTGGGCGAGCGCATTCTGTGCTACCACATCCACAACACGAAGAAGCGATGCTACTGCACACCGTCTCGTGTGGAGGAGCTGCTGGTGAAGGTGTGGGACAAGGAGCAGGGCGTGGTGTACGAGTTGCCTCCGCTGAAGGAGAGTCGCGACTACGTGCTGAAGCAACTGAAGGAAGCGCGCGAGGATCACATTCGCTACATGAACCCAACGCCGTACAAGGTTTCTGCGTCGACGCGTCTCTCTGACTACGTGAACGAGATCTGGACGTCGATTTGTCCGATTGCGGAGTTGGAGTAAGCTCGTTTTAGGGTTTCTGAATGCGTGCATTCTCTTTCATTGCTATAGGCATGAAGTTTTGGGATATATCTGGTATATATGGTCTGTTTGTTGCAGTCACTTTTTGTTTCGCGCGAATGGTGTCGCCTCTGTTCCTAGCCGAGTCCGTATCGATGGTCCTCGTCGGGTACTCGCATCTATGCGTGTTTCTTAGGAAGTAGTGCACTTCTGTACGAGGGAGCGCTGTTCAAACGCGATCTTCGTGTCCACTCGAGTAGCGTTCCTTTCAGTACTCAATTCATCAGATTTCGTGCGCTATGAGCTGCTGAAGATCGGAATCTGCTGCGTTTGCTTCCTTCCCGTGTGCTTTCACTGTGTCTACTTGATCCCGTTCGTCCTTTTCTACTGCTACACGTTCCTGCAGAATCCCGAGCTGCAGCATGGAAGGTGAGTGTGTTGCGCGCGATTGAGCTGTAGACCCAGTTCGTGGTTTTACAACCTCCCCTTTTGGAAGAAGATCGCGAGGGCGAAGAACACGAGGATTATTCGCACGACTCCCTTAACGGAGAGTCAGTACTTCTTCGCGGCGCATCCCCACGGCGTTCTTCCGCTCGGCATTTGTCTCAACATTGGAACGAACGCATCGGATATCCACGCTCTCTTCCCTGGAATCCAGTTCCGCGGTGTTGCAGTGAGTTGCTGCTACATCATCCCCTTTTACCGTGACTTCTGCCTAGCGCTCGGAGGAACAGATTGCAGGGCTTCGACCATTCGAAGTGTCATTCACCACGGCTGCTCTCCCGTGGTCGTTCCCGGCGGTGCGGACGAATCCCTGCTCACTTGTAACCACAAGAACCGCATTCTGGTGAGACACAAGGGGTTCGTTCGTCTCGCGATCGAGGAAGGCATTTCGATCGTGCCGATGTAGTTCTATCTGCATTCTGTCATGGATAGGTACTCGTTTGGCGAGAACAACATCTGGACGATCCATGATGGGGACCAGCCTCTTCCGTGGCTGAACTCCTTTACCAAGCGAGTGTTTGGAATCCGCATTCCTCCCATCCGGAGCGTGATTCCTCACAACACCCAGATCACGTCGGTGTTCGGCGCGCCGATTCCTGTGACGAAGTGTGAGCACCCGTCCGAAGAGGAGGTGAATCGCGTCCACGAGGAGGTGAGTGTGTTGGAGATGGCTGATGCACAGGTGATAAAGCAGATTCAAGAACTGTTTGCGAAGTACAAGCCAGAGGGAGAGGACGACTTGGTGATTGAAGTGTAACATAGGATTTGTTTGTTCGCAAGGAAATGAGTGGGAGCTCCTTCTCCTACGAAGGAGTGAAGGTGCAGTTCCCGTTCGAGCCCTACGAAATCCAGAAGGACTACATGCGGTTAGTGATCGACAGTATTGTCAACTGCAAGAATGCGATGTTGGAGAGTCCCACCGGCACGGGAAAGGTGGTCGGTTTCTCAAACGGATGAACGGTAGACGCTTTCGCTGCTGTGCTCCGCGCTGGCCGCAACGGACTTCAAATTGGTATGTGGAACTCGTTTTCATTTGAACGCACAGAGAGACTACGTTCCAAAGCAGTATGCGCAATACCTGGAGAGCGTGCAATCGGAGAAAGAACGGAACAAGAAGAACAAGGGATTCGGGGGGTTTGTGTCCGTCCATTCGACGAGAGCGAGTTGAAGGTGGCATTCTTCGTTAACACGTAGTTCCTCAGAGTCGCGTCGCCGGAAGGAAGGTCGTCTACTGCTCTCGAACCCACACACAAATCAAGCAGATCGTCCGCGAGTTGAAGAAGACGGTGTATCGTCCCAAGGTGATCGCCATGGGGTCGAGAGAGCAGATGTGCACGAACAAGGAGGTGAAGAACGCCTCCTCGTATGCGCAGAGGAACATGTGCAAGTCGCTGGGGATGAACTGTCCCTTCTACCGCAACGCGTGCAACCACGCGAAGACAGACATCTTCAACGACGAATCCATTCCCAACAAGGGGCTGATGGACATCGAGGATCTCGTATCCTACGGAACACGTCACTACGTATTCACTGCATTCTTTAACCCAATTCTAGGTGTGTCCCTACTATTTGTCCCGCGATTCCCTGATCATGATCGAGTCCCAGCTGGTTCTCATGCCATACAATTACGTTATGGACGTATATATTCGTGGGATGCTTCCTTTCGACCTGGCCCACTGCGTGGTGATCATCGACGAGGCGCACAACATCGTACGGATGCGAATTGGTGCGTGACGCGCAGGACTCCTTCTGTCTGGACAGCATGTCGTTCGACATCAACGCCAAGCTCCTCCACGACATCCAGAAGGAGATCCGCGAGCTGCTGACGAAGAACATCGCGACGAAGACAGCGGCGTTGGCGGGCGACTCGTTCACCGTCGAGAGCTTCGGTCCGTCGCAGGCGGTGGAGATGACGGAGCAGGTGGGGGTGTTCGGACGCAGTGAGGCGTAGGAGATCGTGACGGCGCTGGCGCTGGTGCAGAAGATCGAGGAGACGATCCAGAGCCGTCTGCAGGACAAGGAGAGCATTTCGGACTTCGGCGAGGCGATCTACCCCTTCCTCGCGGAGTGTGGCATTGACTCCAAGTCCATCACTGCTGTGACGATTCTCTTCTCCAAGGTCATTCAGCTGCGCAACCAGTTCTTCCCCAACGCCGCGTTCTGCGCCACCGAGACCTTGCTGCGTCTGCTGAGTCTGCTGTTCCCCACGGAGGCGCTGCTGCCGCGGAGCAAGGTGGACAAGTGGTCGTTCATTCTGTACTACCAGGAGGAGAACGTGTACAACCGTGCGCTGCATCGCATGGAGCATGAGAAATGTTGGGGGTGAGGGGGGAAGTGAGGAATAGACCCGTGCATGGGCTTCTGGTGCATGGACTGCTCGATCGGCATGACGGAGCTGGCGCGCACGGGCATAGACAGCATCATCTTCACATCGTGGGTGTTGGGAGATTGAGTGAGTGATAGGGGAACGCTGTCGCCCATGAACCCTCTGATCTCCGAGTTCCAGATCCCGATCGAGAACGTGCTGGAGAACATGCACGTGATCGGGTCGTCGCAGGTGGGCGTGGGCGTGGCGCGTGAGGGGTAGTTGATGGTAGTGTCGGTAGACAAGTCGATTCACAACATCCCTCTGTCTTCGAGCTTCGCGTGGGTGTTGTGAGTGAGCGTGATGGGCAGGTCACGGCAGAATCCGCTGCTGAAGGACGAGATGATCGACACCATTCTGTACTTCCTGCCGTCGATTCCGGGAAACGTCATCGCGTTCTTCCCGTCGTACGGCTACCTGAACGATTGTTGGTACGAGTGGGAGCGCAACGGTCAGTTGAACTCGGTGCGAGCCATCAAGGAGGTGTTCAAGGAAGACGCGGGGATGACGAACGAGAACTTCACGATGATCGTGAAGAGCCTGAAGCAGGCGTCGTACGGCCGAGGTGCGGTGCTGTTCGCCGTGTGTCGCGGGAAGGCGAGCGAGGGCATCGACTTCAGCGACGCGATGTGTCGGTGTGTGATCATCACAGGCGTGCCGTACCCGCCCTTCACCGATAAGAAGGTGCAGATGCGGCGTCAGTACCTGGACGCGAAGTCCAAGCAGCAGGACGTGTTTAACGAGCGCACACGCAAGGCGTACGCGTCGGGCAGTCAGAGGGTCCCTCGCGCCTACCCCGACCTGCCCCTCGCCTCGGCAAACAACCTGTCGTCCAAGCCGATGTCAGGGAACGAGTGGTACGCGATCAGCGCACATCGTGCGGTGAACCAGTCGGTCGGACGAGCGATCCGTCACAAGGACGACTACGGTCTGATCCTGCTGATGGACGAGCGGTTCACGTCGCCCTCCAGCGTGGAGCACCTGTCGAAGTGGATGCAGCCCTTCTACCGGCCGATGGAGAACACGAAGAAACTGCTGACTGAGGTGGAGGAGTTCTTCCGACTGAACGCGAAGATCGCGCCGCCGCCGAAGAGGGAGGTGGTGGAAGAGACCGATTCTTCTGCTTACCACTCCTTCTCGGAGCGATTGCGGGTGAGTCAGGAGGAGAAGCCGAAGGAGGCGCCGAAGGCGAGTCTGAACGTGGGGTTGTGGAAGAAGTTGAAGGCTTCCAAAATGAAGGTGGAGTCGCTGTCGCAGGAGCCGAAGGAGGTGGTTGAGAAGAAGGCATCGGTGGTTCGTTCGCTTGACTCGGACAGCGAGGATGAGGCGGCATTGCAGAGAAAGAAGGAGCGGAGGGAGCAGTTCTGCAGTCAGTTGAAGACGGAGTTGAAGCCGGCGCCGGAGAGAACCACTCCTCCCGCGAAGGGCATCAAGCGCTACTTCCACAGCGATGAGGTGAAGCGCCCGATCCAGACGGAGAGCGGCGCGTTGAAGTTTGACGCCTCGGAGCATTCCTCGGCGAGACGCAATCTATTCGGGGTGAAACGAAAGAGCTGGGCGTGTTTGTGGAAAAGAAAAAACGACAACGACGTGATTCGAACACGCGCGGGAAAATCCCATTAACTTAGCAGGCTAACGCCTTAACCACTCGGCCACGTTGTCTCTGTTTGGCCCTTGACATGACCGTTTATGAGGCAGTCGATGCGTCTTGGCGTATTTGGGAGAAAAGGATTGAGGGGTGGCGTGGGGTGAATGGGAGAAGATGGGAGAGAGGTAGTGGAGTTGCGGGTGTGGAGAATGGGGGAGTTGAAGAAGCGGTTTCTGTCTGGTTGGAGGTGGAGTTGGGATGAGTGTAGGAGTGGATTGGTGGATGATGAGGGGTGCTGGTGTGGGATTTGGGAAAGGGTTGCTCGTTGAAGGATTGCTGTAGATGGCTGCGTTCGTCGAAGTGAGATGAGTGGCAGAGATGACATGTTGGTGACATTCTGCAGAGTTCGTGAGGATGACCCTTCCTTTGTCCTCTTGCAACGGTGCCTTCGGTTTTAGAGGCGATGTGGGTTTGGAATTGATATGGATTTGCCTCGTTCCTCTAAGTAAACAAGGCAATTGGGTGATTCGAGTCCATTAGTCCCCAAATCGAGTATGAATCGTGCGTGCCAGTCACAATTATCTTTACTTAACCCATGTCGTTTGATCCCGAGCGAGAATACACT
>ERZ1106948.275-NODE-275-length-26240-cov-35.063815_pt1 | contig 26240 bp, 24 predicted proteins | sample MGYA00403673_ERZ1106948 | MGnify/ENA primary metagenome ERZ1106948 (study PRJEB35170, sample SAMEA104062409) | human gut metagenome | biome: human gut; feature: human-associated habitat; material: faeces | place: Denmark | collected 2012-05-07 ...
AATAGCAAGAATTAGAGCTCTTCAGGGGTTCTGTTGTTTACCGGGGTGTTTGTTTTGAGATGGGAGTGAGTTATTGTGTTATGTGATTCGAGGAGGTTGTGATTGAGATTTGAGGAGGATTGTCTTTTAGTGTTGTAATTCCTTCAGAGAATGAAGCACTCTTAAACGTGAAGATGTTCCACAAGAGATCGGCAATGATGTCGAAGAAACAGGAAATGAACAATATGATCGCAACGACCATCAAAACATCGTTCACATAACAGATTCGGGCTTGTTCATGGTGTCAGACATGAGAACAGGCTGAGATAGGAAATCGATTTCGGGAGGGTTCGCGACGGGCTGTTCTTCCACAGGCTCGCTCACGGGAATGTCCACCGGCTGCTGAGGAGCAATATCCACGGGTTGCTGAGGAGCCGCCGCGGGCGCGAAGCCAGCCAAGAGAGAGTCCAGAGGGTCTTCCGTTGCCGGAGCCTGAGGAGCCGCCTCGGGCTGAAGGAGGTCAATAGGCTTCTCCACCTGAATGGGCTCGGCGGGCTGAGCGGGGGCAGGCGGTGCCACGAACGGAGCAGGCTCCTGAACGTCGACCGGCTTCTGCGTCTCCTTCGCCTCGTCAGCGACCGGCGCAGTGTTCGCCGTCGCCTGGTTCTGGCGCTGGATCGCCATCTTCACTTCGTCGATGTCGCCGCGATGTCCGTGATTCAGAATCAGGGGGAGCGCGGGGGCGGCATCCGCACCCACAGCAGGCGGGAACGGAGCCATGGCGGTGGAGCACTCGAAGAAGAACTGCTTTTGAGCGGCGACGTAGACATTGAAGATGTAGGAGAAGATCGCGTCATGACGACTCTCGAAGTCCTGCAGACGCAGCAACAGAGGAGCCTCGATCATCTGCAGCTGCGTTTCCGACTTGCTCTGCTTCTCCAGATTCTAATGATGAGACTGCCGAGTGACAAGCACTCTCTTGATCTGCTCGCCGTTCGTGGCAGTCTGCGGAAGGGCGCTCAGCTTCTCCATCTTCTGGTAGTAGTGATCTCGCTCAATCTTGTAGGCCGAGCGCTCGTCGCACAGCTTCTACGCCATCAGCGCAGAACAGAGCCGCGTACAAACAAAAACTCCATCTCCTTCTCGTACTCCTCCATAAGAGGGACAATCTCCGTGGAAAGGCGGCTCAGCTATTCAATTACTGAACACCAGCAGGACTACGGTAGACAGCAACTCCTTCTGATTGTCGGGTGCCACAATCGACGCATACTGCTCACGGAGGTTCTTGTTCTCGACAGCGTCGTTCTCAATGGAAAGCTTCACAAACATCTTTCCAGTGTTGTCCATCACCTTCAACAGATCTACGATGAACTCTCCTTCACACCCCTACTCTCGGCAGTGCGGATGAAATTCGAAATGTCATGGTACTAGCAGTGAGATATGTGAGAAATCCACCTACCAAAAGCGATATTTGCTCATAGTTGGTCTTCAGCTTTGAAATGTGACCATCCCACCTAGACATGAGCGGTATCCTCCTCCGAGCGCCTACAGCTGGTCGGGGATGTCAACAAGGTTGCCCTTGTGTTTCATGGCAGACATAGTCTTGTTTGCCATTTCCTTGGCTCCGGAGGTGAATTTTGTAAATGTGCTTCTCAAAGATTTGCCGAACATCGCTAGAATTGAAAAAGAATGTGTACCGTTGAAAAGGATTGAGTCCGCGGGAATCCGCACCGATTCGAGCACGCGACAGTCCAGTCTGGAACCTTTTCCGGATTCTACACTCCACACTCTTCTTCACTAATTGACGTGATTCCATTGACGTGGGAGTAATGGTTGTCATCGATTCACTCTTGGAGAGTCTGGTGAAGCGTAGCTAACCTCTCAGTGAAGTGAACAATGAGCGGAATCCACGCTCAGCCACATCCGTGGAAGAGCCAATCCACCTCCACGGACGCCTTGTCAAAGAATTGGAAATGGGATGAAATAGGTAATCGGAGTAACACCCTATCACCCTCGTACGCGAATTGACAACTCCCAGAAAGCAAACGGGGGTAATCTTCCTGCCAGGTGCAGTCAGCATTATATCAATCGCACTGCAAGTGAAATGAGGTGGATTGTCATCGTTTTGATTTGTCGCGAAATCGCTTCGTTTTTTGCCACGCGACCAATAGTGTTTGTCTGTCTATTTCTCGTCAAACGATGGGCTCTGTCTGTAGCAAGGGGAGCTATGAAAAGATGGCAGGGAAGAAGAGCAAGAAGAAAGCCCCGGAGAAGCCGGCCGATCTTGATACGACGATGCGGGATGGTGGAGATTGAAACGGATCGTGACGCGTAGATATTCACGGTCACAAAGAGCCACATCACTCCCACCGGTCGGTTAAGGAAGTCGAGGAAGAGCCTGTGAAGTTGACGAAGAAGGAGCAGAAGAAGATGTACGGATGTTGCGGATGATTGTGAGAAATTAGGATGTACAGCAGCGAGGGTGCTGACGCGTTTACGTCAGAAACACTCGACAGCGACTACCAACTATCCCAGATGGTGAAGCTACCTCCCAATATGAGCGTGGAAGAGTGAGCGGCGCTCGTGGGTTGTGATGAGTAGGTGGATCTACTCCAACCTCGTCGATTTTGTGCAGGAGATCACTCTCTTGTATGACTCGTACGTTTTCGGCTTTTCCCTCACGAGCAGCATATCAGATGAGTGCACTTCCACAACTTGTCCAGAGATGACGGCAGGACCGCACTACACGTATCTGTGGACAGACGCGCACGGATCGAACCCGATCAACGTAGTTTCATGGAGTGTGGAGTGATGATCAGATGAGCGCGAACGAGTACGTGAACACGCTGTTCCAGTACATATCGGACCTGTTCAAGCGCCCGCCCTTCCTCGACTGCAAGAACGGCGTGTTCCCCGAGGAGTTCGTGCCCACCGTCAAGAACATCTTCAAGCGTCTCTTCCGCGTGTACTCCCACGTCTACCACCACCATTTGAATGTACGTGTTGTCAGCGTCGCTCACCTGCAGGAGTTCATCCGCACCGGCGCCGAGGCGCACTTGAATACGTCGTTCAAGCACTTCGTGTTGTTCGAGCGGGAATACGGGCTGGTGTCGAGGAAGGAGGAGCTGCCGCTGCGGAAGCTGATCAAGCGCCTCATTCAGGACGACGACCGGGAGGACGAGGGCAGAGAGGCGACGCCCTCTTCGAGCTCAGCCTCCTACCGAGCGGCCTATTAGTTGCATAGTTGGATAGTTACCTTGTTGGATCTGTTTGTGACAAACGCGTGTCGAGTCTGTGTTGCCACAGAAGCACTGTTGGTTGGTGTTTCTGTCTGCACTAAGCACACGTCACAGTGATGATTCTGCAACACACTACCCTATTGACTTTGCTCAAAACAAACACATCATAGATCCATCTGATGAGCGCCGTACAGCGTCTTCACGTGACTCACGAGCTGTCGCGAGGGGTCCTGCGACGCCCGCAAGTAGCACGCGCGGAACGCCGCCACGACCATCCTCCCCACGCGCTTCTCTCGCTTCCCGAGCATCGCCTCGTAGTACGCCTCCGCGTGGGTAGCCACGTCCATCGCCACGGCGGCGAGGCACTGGTGCAGCACTTCCTTCAACGGCGAGTGGAGGAAGCACTGGCTCTGAAACCACAAAAAACCATAGTTCGCTTCGAAGAACGACACGCGACGAATGAATGCCAGCAACGCGGGCGCGGAACACAGCAACCTGGACAGCAGCGAAGCGTCGCGACAAGCGTGGAATTGCAAAAAACGGTCCGAACACAGCATGCACAGCCGAATCGACTAACCATAACTCCAACTCCACGCACGCACCTCGATCAAACTGTCTCCGTACTGGGGCGTCAGAAACACGGCGAAGTTGAGGCACTTGGAGGCGTTGAGCAGATTGAAGTGGCTGCAAAAGGGGTCCATAAAAATACGGGCACCTTCGCACCAAACCTCGCCCGACTTCGACACCTGTCGCAATGCGTTATAGAAGGCAGAAAGAGCGATATCGGGACCAAACATACTATAACTCACAATCGGGACAATAGGGCACATATGCAGAAGATGGATGTAGCACGACCACAGTCTCCCTGCACCTTCATGCAGCCGCAACGCCGCGATGTTCACCCACAGTGCCTGCGCGAAGCGTCGCTCGAGCATCTGCGGGTCAGACCACGCACTCACTCCCACCAGGTGGTGCACGCGCTCCAGCAGGAGCTTCCACTCCTCGGGGTACAGGGAGACGCCACGCAGCAGCACTGTGCCCGCCAGGCGGTCGCGGCAGCACAAAAACTCGATCTTACCCATCTCCAGGAACACGCGGTGACGCGACTTCGTCGGCGTGAGGCGGTAAGCGCGCTGGAGAAACTACAACTAACACCATCACACCACGCCCACGTGCAGAGCGACGTCGCACAGACCCACCGCCGCCGTGTAGCGGGCGAACAGGAGGAAGAGCTTCCACTGCAGTGAGGCAGGGCAGACCGTGAGAACAGAACGCATGGCGGAGGTGATTCGGCGATGCAGCGAAGAGTACCCTTGGGACAACTGGTTCAGTGAAACGCCCTCTTGTGCGGATGCAACCTGCAGCTGGAGGATGCACCGGAAATAGTATTGAATTTGGGAGGAAGCCAGCTTCCACAGAATGTCGTCCGTTAGCACTCGCGACGCACACACCGACAATTCCGTGATGTTGTCGGTTTCGAAAAGGCCGCGAATGCTGCTCCCGTCCCAGTAACTGAAATGCTGTTCCTCGTAAAAGGAATACGCGAAAAACCACAAAGGGGCGAACTTCGGGAATTCACTCAATGCGCGGGGAAGCATCGATATCACGTCGCTCCGATTGCCCGTGTGATACTCCAATAACAACCGCATCACCATCAAGTTTCCTGTGTTGTATCGCGGGAATGATCGAACCTCCTCGTACAGCGCTCGCGCGCTCGCCGCACAGCCCATGCGCAGCAGCACGCCAATCCCATCGATGTACGTCTTCACAGCACGCGACGTGTTGACTTCCCGAAGAAGTCGCATTGTGTCGCTGACATGACGCACGTGGTTCAGACGCTCCTCGTTCTTCAGGCGCTTCTGGAGCAGCAGCTCGCTGCGGGGGAAGAGGCGGATGGCTGTGATCAGCACGGCGTGTCCCAAGTGAAACTCCCCGTGATCCATCTCGAATTGCTGGAGCTTCAGCCAGCCACTCACGCCCGTCTCCAGCGTTTGGAGGAGAAGAGCGTCGCGATCCTTGTCCGATGGGAGTTTCAGCACGACGGAATCCAGGCGGGGTGAGAGTTGGACCTGAGTCGCGAAGAAACGTTGTTTTGTCGGTCCATCGAAACGCTCCCAAATCTGGACATATTCCGGGAATTCAAACAATGGGGAATAGAGGGGCGGCGTCTCTTCAATGGATTTGCACATCTTCTCCGGAGCTATGCGTTCCCGAACGATGGTTCTGGAAGGAGAAGGATCTCTCGACTGAAGAAAGGGCGACGGAGCACAGTATCGGGTTGGGTAGCGATTGGGAGACGGAAAACATGAAAAGTCGTGTGAAACATCTTCAGAAACAGGGCACTGGGAAGGAAAAAGCAAATCGGAAGACCGTTGCGGGAAAACTGGATTCGAGGCTGACAGACCTGAATCTAGAAACGAACAACCAAACGCATCGCACTGAGGGCTATTCCGATACGGAAAAGCAGGCGACAGAGACGGACCCAAGACATCGGCACCTGGATAGAATACGTCGCATCTGCGTATCGGCAAGCGCATGGGATCATTCTGTGGATATTCATAGTTCCCTTCTCCACCTCTACCAGTCACTTGTCACTTTCAACACGGTACATAGAATTCGCACGTGAATATACGGGCTGCACATATTCAGGTGGAGGATAAAAAACGCTTGGTTGTTGCACGAGAGGCGGATTACACGCCTGGCCCCAGGATAGGTCTTGAAAAGTGCTACTGTAGCGACGTGGTCTGCACATCACAGGACCAGAAAGGTCATGGCGAACGGGTTGCTGATCACGATAGTTCAACTGATCTTGATCGCAGAATCGCTGACGCCGACTAGGCCGTGACAGAGCGAGAACAAGGAATACAACTCATTACCAAATGGATTAGACTCGTAGGGTAACGAGTTACGGGATGTATAATAGAATTCGCTGTCCTGCGCGTCACAAACGGATCGCTTTCCTACGAGGTTCATTGTGATGTCCGCAACTGGGGAATAATAGGGAGGAAGATGTTGCAGCGACGGCTTTCTCCTTCACTAGGGGTGAATCCAAATCGATGAAAGGAACCCCTAATAGAGATCATGAACTGGATTGCTTGAATGGTAGTATTGGCTTGATGTAGGGCAGGTTTGGAGTGGGTGTGAAAGGGGGTGTAGCTCAGATGGTAGAGCGCTCGCTTAGCATGCGAGAGGTAAGGGGATCGATACCCCTCTCCTCCAGTCTTTTCTTTTTCTTTTGTCTCCGTTTTCGTGTTATTGTCAAATAGGATTCTAACATCTCCGTTAATCACTCTCACACCTCCACCAATCACCCTCACACTTCCAACAAACAACCCCTCCCACATACACACTACTGATTCGCTGCACTGCGCGCACGCGCGGTGTTGTCGGCATCAATGTCCTGACAGTTGTGGATGGCGTACAGCAAGCGCTCTCTGCAAATCTCCTCCGAGCTGTAGTTCGGCAAATCCAGCGTGAAGAAGCACGTGTGCGACATCGGGTAGTTCTGGTCCGGCTGTCGGCGGTCCATCATGTTGATCGTGTGCTTCATCCGGAACGACTTCGAGCTACGCATCATCTCCTCCCTCCTCGCCTACTCCAACGGCAGACGACTTCTGCCCCACACGAACTTCAGGTACAGCTCGCGCTCCTCGTGCGAGAAGTTCGTCAGCACGTTCCAGAAGTACTTCACCGCTCGCGAGTTCTCCGTGTAGCCCTCGCCGTACTCCGTGTTCTCCTTCAGCAGGTTCACGTTCACGTCCGCACGACCCACCACGATGATCTTCAACTCGTGCGCCGTGAACAGCTTCAGGAAGTGCCTCGGCACCTGCGTCGCCAGTCCGCGGTACACTGCGTCGATCTGCGTGTCAAACTCCTTCACGCGCTTCTCCTTCACCATCTCGATGTAGTTCAGACGCTCGCTCCACGGCACGTAGATCGACTTGCCTCCGGGGAACAGCTCCACAATCTCGCCCGACGCGCTCTTCACCGTGTACGTGATGCCCATCTGCTTCACCAGCTCGTCCCACACCGCCTGGTCCTCGCTCTTCCCCGACTCGATGATGGTGTCCACACGCTATTCATCACTCACACACGCCACACGCACCGTCGCCAGCTCCACGTCCAGCGCGATCACGTCCTCGAACGTGATCTCCAGTCCCACCAGACGCTTCCAGAACAGGTCCGCCAGGTTCACCATCAGCGGCGTCTGCGCGCGGATCGCAATGCCCATCAACTTGCCCAGGAACTCGTACATCTCGATGCAGATCGGCGTGGTCGACGTCGGGTTCGGCACGAACACGTCGCGGTTCTTGCCCGTCTCGTTGCGACCGTTCGGCGACAGCACGAACAGCGGCAGCACCGACGACTCGATCTCCTTGCTGATCTCCGTGTACGTCTCGCGGAACAGACCGCCCACATCGTCACCGTATTCCCCGCGGAACAGCATGTTCAGCGGCTGCTTGTTGTTGCGCAGCTTCGCCGGCTCGATCTTGTTCACCTGCTGGAACACCTGGCCGAACAGCGTGTACGTCGCGTGCGTGTCCACGCGATTCTTCTCCTTGAAGCTCTGCGCCGCGTGACGGTCCACCGACACGCCCACACGCCCGCTGTAGTTCGACTTGGACAGTGCCTGTGGGTTACGCAGGAGTCAAGACAGTACGTCGTTCAGCCACTGGTCCTTGATGGTTCGGAAGATCAGACCACGCAGCACGCGGATGTTCTTCGCCAGCGTGCTGGACCTATGCGTGACGCCGACAATCCGTGCGCACGAGTCGTCGCAGGAGATGTTGATGAAGGGCAGGATGTCCTGCAGCATCAGGTTGAGACGCTGAATCACGTAGAAGCGAATCTGGATTTGCGAGACGGTGAAGTCAATCAGCTTCCCGTACTTCATCAACAGACGGTCGCTCGGCACCAGGAAGCCCGGGAACAGCGTCATGATGTCCTGGTTGTTCACGTAGCAGAACTCCGATGCCATCTCCACCAACTCGTGGTCCGTCTCCAGCGTCCACTTCTCCGTGCCGGGCAGCAGCAGCTCGTTGTGTGTGATCATGTCCTGCGTCAGCTGCTGGAGGTACAGTTCCGAGAAGTTGGGCAGCACGTGCAGGCGGAAGCCCCAGCGCGTCTTGTTCTTGTTCGCCTGCTCCGCAGATTCTGTAAGTCACACACACACATCACACTCACCCAAGTCAGGCTTCATGTTCTGACATCGCATGCAGTTGCGCTGCGTGAAGTCGTTGCGCGCCATGCAGTACGGGCACGTCCACGGCAGACGGCGCATGGAGCTCTGCTTCTCGTCCTCCAGGAACGCGTTCATGAACCAGTTCATCTTCTCCTCGTTCTTGATCTCGCTCTCCGCCTTGTTCTGACTGTCGATCAGGTGCGCCGTCTGCTGCGCCAGCGCGTTCATGTTGTTCAGCACGTAGTCCGTCGCCAGCTGCATGTCGTCGTTCGTCGCCTCCAGCGCCAGCACGCACATGTGGATGTCGAAGCCCATGTGACTCATCTCGCGCGCGCTCTTCAGACGCTTCTCCGGCACGCGCTTCAGCCACTGCACGCTCTCCTCCTTCGTGCTCTCGCTACTCACGTACTCGATGCTGATCGGCGACTGCGTGTACTGCGTCGAACACAGCTTGTAGTTCACCAGCTCCACCATGTCGCCCGCGTCGAAGAACGACACGCCCGGCATCAGACTGCGCGTCGGCAGGTTGCGGAACGCCACGCCCTTGAACTCGCCGTTCACCGTCACCGACAGCGTCTTCGCCGTGAAGTTCACGATCAGCTTCACCAGGTCGTTCTCCTTCAGCGGCTCGCAGAACTGCTGCTTGCGACTGTTATACCAGATGCTGCCCGACGCCATCAGGCCCCACGAGTACGCGTCCTCGCCCAGGAACCCGCTCTTCGACACGCAGTTGCACGACACGCCGACAAACACGTTTAGACGGTTCAGCCGACGCACGCAGAACGAGAAGGACACGATGCCCGACGACACGCACTTGTCCGTCGTCACCGTCCACCACGCGTCCTGCGCGCGGTACCCCACGATGGTGCGCGCCTCGTTGTACGCCAACACATCGTCCTGCTTCATCCATTGCAACTTGTCGATCTGGCAGAAGGGGAACTCCAGGTAGAACTGGCTCGTCGCCGCGCGCGTCGTCAGCTGGCTGTAGTGATTGCCGCTCACCAGCAGAATCGGGTTGCGCGTCTCCGGGTTGGGGAACACCGCAAACACGTCGTCCTCCTCCGAGCAGCACTCCGAGTCGAAGCGCAGCGTCACCGACGTCGCGTCCTTGCACACCACCTGCTGTCGGTGCAGCATGTTCACGTACGGGTGCTCGGACTGGAAGAGAAGGCTGCGCTTCAGGCGCACGAGGATCGACAGCATGAACGGCTCCATCACCAGCTCAAGCGGCAGCGGGCGCGAGTCGCGGTAGCACAGCGACTCCATCACGATGGCCGCCGCCGAGACCTTCTGGAAGTACAGCTGTTGCGACAGCGCCTTCTGCACCATGCCCGCCTCGCGCACCAGCCCGTCCTTCTGCGAGTCGTAACACATGAGTGAGGCGGAGATCATCACCTCAATCAGCGACTGGAACGACGGCGAGTACACGTTGTTCGCCTTCTGCTGGTCGTACAGCGTGTCCACGCACTTCGAGATCGCGAACACCAGGTTCTGCACCGGCTGGTTCACCATGTTCGCGCGCATGCGCCGCAGCGTGATCGTGATGTAGTTCAGGATGCGCTCGCGCATCTCCGGCGACGCGCGCAGGAACGACGACGCCAGTCCCTGCACGATCTCCGGCTTGAACACCAGCGGCGTCAGCGCGCCCATCGGCATCGACGGGTTCGCCGAGATGTGCGCGAACGCGGACAGCATCCACCCGATCTGGTCGATCGAGCCCAGGTCCTGCTCGTCGTTCTCGCCCGCCAGCGTGAACACCAGGTTGCTGTCCGGCGGCTGGCTGCTCGGCGTCAGGTAGAAGTGACTCACGATCGACGGGCACTCCCAGAAGCAGTGCGGCGTCGGCGTCACCTCGTTCGCCTTCTCGATGGCGTTCGCCTGTCCCAGCGACAGCAGCGACCGCTTGATGCAGACGTACTGCGTCACCGTCGGCGGCACCGTGCCCTTCTCCACCACCACGCCGTACGCCACGTAGTCCACCGGCGGGATCATCTTCCAGAAGGAGAACTGGTCGCCCGACGCGCTCAGCATCGTCACGATCAGCTCGTACCGCAGCGGCTTCGCGAACCCGTCGCCCTTCTTCAGACCCTCCAGAGAACTACTCAGCACGCACGTCGGCACCGTGGGCGGCAGCGACAGCGTAGCGCCCTCGCCCACCTTGATCACGGACGCGAAGGGGATGCCGTCCTGCGAGACGGGGTACCAGAAGGAGATGGAGCGTTCGGGGTAGCGCGCGATCACGCGGTAGTTGGACGTGGTCAGCAGCGGCAGGTTCTTCTTGGCCTTGGAGAGCGAGGGCTGGCTGAGGAAGGAGATGGAGGTGAGCAGACTGTCCAGCACGCGGCGCGAGAAGCTCTTCAGCCAGTAGTAGAAGCGCTTCTTCGTGATCTCCTTCACGTCGGTGGAGGAGTGCACGATCTCGTCCACGTGCAGCACCTCCTTCTTCATCACCGCGCTGACCTCCTTCTTGAACACCGCCAGCGGGTTGGAGTCCTTCATCGCGCTGTCGTCCGTGTGCAGGAACGCGGAAAGGAACGACTGGAACAGGTCGCCGTGCGAGTCCACGAAGATGGACGAGATGCTCAGCTTGTCCTCGTTCTTCTCGTGCTCCTCGCTGTTCGTCAGCGACAGCACGTTCAGCAGCGCGATGCGCGAGAACGACGACGCCAGACTGCGCGACGCGATGCACAGCTCCTGCTGGATCTCCGGCAGCGTCGCGTCGATCAGCGCGCGGAAGCGCACGCGACGCTTCACCTGACTCGCCTTGAACTTCATCTTGATGTTGTCCACGATCTCGTACGACGGGTTGTCCAGCGCCGAGTCGTTCCCGTACGACTTCGCGATGTCGAACTCCTCGCTGCTCGTCGGCTCGTTGATGATCGCGATGTCGAAGCAGCCGTCCACGTTCCAGCGATACAGACCCGTCGTGCCCGCGTCCCACCGCACCTCGATGCCCTTGTTCAGCTCCACGTCCCAGTTCGTCACCTTCAGCACCGTGCCGAACGTGTTCCCGTCCTGGTTGCCCCACTTCCAGTGCGGCCCGCGCTTCACGCGACTCCCGATCGTCACGATGCCCACGCAACGACCCTCGCCGCTCGTGCACGGCGGCGCCTGGCGGTCGCGCTGCAAGCAGCACGTCCAGCAGGTCCCGTTGTACGCGCCCGGGTGCGTCATCGTGTCGCCCGCGTCCGTCATCTTCTCCAGCTCCTCCAGCTCCTTCACGTACTTCGTCAGGTCCGCCTGCTTCGCCAGCGCCTCGTCCTCCGTCAGGTTGCTCTCCAGCAGCTCCAGCGCCTTCTGCCGACTGCCGTACATCAGGATCAGCTTCTTGCACCGCTCCGGGGGATACCCCAACTTCTCCAATCCCTTCGCCTCCGTCATCAGAATGCGATTGATCGAGCTCTCGTTCTCCTGAATCCACTTCCGCGCCGCGCGCTCGTTCAGCGCACCCACGTTGTTCAGCGCGATGGCGCACCAGGAGTGCGGTACGTGCAGGCTGTTCATCAGGTTCATGATGATGTCGTCGTTCGACGGCTCGGGGGGTCCGTCCAGACTCACCGTGCCGATCTGCTTCACCTCCGCGTCCTGAATCGTCTTCCGGCGCAGCTGCACCGCCGACAGGAACACCGAGCCGATGCAGCCCGGGTCCGAGTCGGTGCCCAGCAAGAAGGAAGCGTCCAGCGACCAGCGGTCGTCCACCAGCACCTGCGCGTCCTTCATTGTCTGGCTGTTCAGCTCGCCCTGCTTCCTGCCGTCCACGTACCACTTCACGTAGTGGCGCGTGCAGTCCGCACAGATCACCAGGCGGTGGAAACAGTTGTTGCGGATCACGCCGGGCGCGGAGTACACGCCGATGCCGCACGAACCGTCCCTGCGCACGAAGAATGACGCGGGGTGCGTGTTGGTCGGGTCGGTCTGAAGAATTGCCGTGTACTCGCGCGAGGCGTAGTCGGGCACGATGAGGTCGAGAATCAGCGTCCACGTGTTGAGGTACACGCCCTCGCCCGTCTCGATGAACGGGTGGTTGAAGCGCAGGAAGCACGTCGGACTCAGCTTCAGGATCTGCTTCTGCGTTTTCATGATATTGATGTCGCGCCACGACGCTGTTCCCACGATCTCGCACTTCGCGTCCGCCGGCTGCGACACGTTCTCAAAGAACATCCACTTGCGCACGATGCCCAGCTCCTCGCTGTCGTCGTCCGTCGCCACGCTCTTCACCGAACTGATCGAGCTGCGGATGGAGCGCGAGCTCTCCGTACGCAGCTTCGTGCTCTCCAACAACTCGCTCAGCGTCAGCGCCGACGGCGACCCGCACAGCGCGCAGAACGTTGCGTCGCTCTTGCACGGGAACTTGCACACGTTGCACCGCTTCATCCCGCTCGGCACCAGCGGTGGCCACACGTTCACGTTGAAGTCCACCGTCGTCGCCTGGTGCAGGCTCGCGCGGATCGACTCCCACGACTGCAGCTTCCACAGCCCCTCGATGAGCTCCTGACGCTCCTTCAGAAGCGGCGTGGTGGCCTTGGCGTACTGTACGGGCAGCGGCAGATGGAGGAAGTTCACGATGCAGCGGATCGAGGAGATGGAGATGAACGGCGCCATCTGCGGGAACTGCAGGAGGTTCATCATCGAGAACAGCGCCATCTGCTGCAGCTGGCAGAAAACGGGACTGTTTTTGACCATCTTGTTGATCTCGCCGCTTAGCAGCACCTCGTAGTTCTCGAACACGCGCGACAAGAAGGAGTAGCTGTCGATGGGCACACGCGTGGTGATCAGCGTCATCTCCTTCACGTCCTTCACCCACGCCAGCTCCTTGCTGCCGTCCAGCTTGATGATGCACACGCCGTTCCAGTTGTACTTCCGCTTGCGGTCCTTGAACATGATGATGTGGCCCTCCTGCATCAGCGTGCCCACGTTCACCGTGATCTTGTTGTTCACCGCGGGGACGAACGGGAAGCCGGCGAAGAAGGCGATGCTGCCCACGAGCAGGTACAGGTTGTTGAGCGCCGAGTAGTCGATCGGTTGGTGGACCAGCTTCTGCATGATGCTGTTCACGCTCACGCACATGCCCGAGCAGATGAACGCCACGCCCATGATCGTCGCGTTCCACTTCTTGCTCTGCAGCAGCGTCCAGATGAACTCCGTGCACTTCGTCGCGATCAGTCGCGAGTAGTACGGCGCGGGGATCAGCGCCTGGATCGGACCGTACGGCACGACGATCGTCTTGCCCATGGCGCGCAGCAGGAACGAGGGAAGCAGGTAGTTCTCCGTCTTGCGCGGCAGTCCCGCAGTGAAGTGGTCGATGGAGGACGCGGGCACGGCGGTGGCGAGCACCGACTGCACGAGTGTCGGCTCCACGTCGGGAAGGACGAGGCTGAGAAGCGTGATGAGGTTCTGCGTGCAGAGCAGGATGGGCGTGACGCAGGGGATGTTGTCGAGGTACAGGTACTGACACGAGGGCGAGGTGGCGATCGTGCTGTGCAGCGTCACCAGCTGCACCAGAAGCGGCAGCAGCACCACCAGCGCCTTCTCCTCCGCCAGCTGGTGCACCAGACCCGGGCTCTTCCGCGCCGAGTTGAGGAGCATCGTCAGCAGCTGGTTCACGTACGTGAAGGGCGCCATCTCCTCCAGCGCGTCGCCCTCCTTCTCCTTCTGCGACAGCACGTAGTACAGCGCGTGCATGAACATGCCCACGCTGCCCTCGCGGTACGACCGCGGGGACTGCTGGTGCCACTCGTCGCTCACGCAGCGGTCGCCGATCGTCTGCGAGATGAAGTAGATCTCGTTCAGCACGATGTGCAGGAACTGCGAAGAGAACTCCGACAGCTCCAGCTGGTCGTCCGAGCATGAGGTGAACAGCAGGTTCGCCAGCAGCCACGACGCGTACGACGACTTCAGCGTGCTCTCCGTGTGCGGCCGCGGCGGCGGGAAGGGCTTCTTGGAGCTCACCACGAAGATCGCGGAGGCCGTCAGCGCGCAGCACACGGCAGGTGCACCGAGCACGAAGGAGATGCACGGGTACACGATGTGGAGCGCGCTCGTCATGCCCAACTGCCCATTCGAGTTGTCGCCCATCACCAGCACCGCGTGGTCCGTCAGCAGCGCCGTCGTGTTGACGCCCAGCACCACGCTCTTCACGCGAATGTTGATCAGCTCCTTGAACACCCAGCTGCTCCGCGTCGACCCGTCGCCCAGCTGTCCGCAGTCGTTCGCGCCCATCAGGAACAGGCGGTTCTTCGACGACAGCACCGCCACGTGGTGGTTGCCCGCCACCACCTCGCGGATGATCTCGTCCTTCGTGAACGCCGGCAGCGCGATCGCCGTCGGCTTCGCCACCTGCGGCGTCTCCTCCGGGTCCACGCCCAGCTGACCGAAGCTGTTGTCGCCACACCCGAACAGCTGGTCCTTCGTCGCGAACAGCGAGAACCCGTCGCCCGCCGCCACGTGAAGGACCTTCACGCCCGCCAGTCCGGGGATCAGCGTTGTCGTTGGTACCGCGGCAGCGCAGCCGCCCAACTCGTGGTGCGCGTTGCTGCCACAGCCCAGCACCGTGCCCACGGAGGTCAGCAGCAGCGTGTGCGTCTTGCCCGTGGCAGCGCCCGTGATGGAGTACCCGATGCACGCGCCCGACACGGACTGCAGCTCGGCGCAGCGCGCGCTGTTGCTGCCCGTGCGTCCGCACTGTCCCGCGCGGTTGTCGCCGTAGCCGTACACCACGCCCGTGTCCGTCCACACGATCGCGTGGTCACTGAACGCGCTGCCCGCGACGCCAGCCATCCGCACCGACTGCAGCAGCGCGGAACGCATCTCCACGGGCGCCGACGTCTCGGAGTACTTCATCACACTGGTCGGCGTCACCGCGAACAGCTCGCTCGACGTGCCCACGAAGAACGCGGGCGGCTCGCCGATCTCCAGCGTGTGCCAGCCCGAGCTGTACAGGTCCGTGGAGTTCGTCTGCGCCGCGTCAACGTAGTGCTTGCCCGCCGAGTGGCAGATCGACGTGTCGTCCGTCGCCGGCTTCGAGGGGTAGCGACTGGCGAGGAACTGCTGGCGGAAGGACCAGAGCGGCGAGAGCGACTGCAGCACGTCGGAATCCTGGAGTAGCGCAGCATCTGAAGGCTGGTACGGCAGCGCGAGCGAGTAGAGGATGTCCGTCTTCTCGGCAGTGCACACGGAGTCGTCCTGGATCTTGCGCATCGCCGAGCGGATGATGGAGGAGAAGGCGTTGCTCACGCGCTTGAGGTAGAACGGCGAGGAGCCCTCCAGCCCCGTCATGAAGTGGTTCTTCTGCACCGAACCGTCCTCCTCGACGTGCTCCAGAATCATCGTGATGCTCTCGATCAGGTCCAGGTAGATGTGAGTGTTGCGCACCTGCGACAGCAGGCTGCTGAAGTACTCGAACGACAGCGCGCGGTTCTCCGCCACCACCGACCGCGACTCCATCGACGTCGCGATCTCCTCCACGGGCACCGTGCTCATCACGAACTTCTTCGCCATGCTCAGCGCGCAGTCCGTCACCGTCTCCTCGAAGAAGTCCTCGTCCGTCTCCTCCTCCTCCTCGTCCGCGTCGATCTCCTTCTCGTTCTTCAGCAGCTGGTACGCGCCGTTCATCGCCTCCTCGAACCGCGCCAGGTCGCTCGTGTACCAGAACGGCTGCAGGTCCAGCAGGAACACGCACCGGTGCAGGAACTCCGCCTCCAGGTCCGCGTACTCGCGACTCTCCTTCTGGTGGAGCTGGTTCACGTGCTGCAGCAGCTGCAGGCTCGCTGTGTACGCGGCGCTCAGCGCACTACTCAACTCCTCGCCAGAGCGCAGCGCGTGGTAGCAGCTCGCGGAGTGCCAGATGTACGCAGCAGTCACTCCACGGAGAATGGTCGGCACCGAGGGATCCGCGTCCATGAAACGCTGCTGCAACTTGTTCACCTTCTTCTTCGCGCGGAACGCGTCGTACCACTTCACCGCCTCCTCGTCGCCGCGAAGCAGCTTCAAGCACCGCTCGCGCACGGGGTCCTCCATGTCGCGTCCGTACCCGCGGGACAGCAGCGTGCTGGCGAGCCACGTGTTGACCGCCTCGCTGCTCTCCTTCTTCGTCTCGACGGGCTTCTGGTTGATCAGACTGGTCGTGATCACGGTGGAGAAGGTGGTGAAGGTGGCGCAGCAGTCCGTCATCCACCTCCTCGTCAACGCTGCGCGTCACACACCCCTCCAACACTTACTCGCCATGTGTGTCGTGCTCGTCTCCAGCACCTGCAGAGAACGGTCCAGCGTGATCACCATGTCCGACAGCGGCTTCAGCAGCGAGCGCACGCGGTTCAGGTCGTCGCGGAGGAGTTGCTCCATGTCCACGGAGCCCGTCTCGCCCTTCTCGGGATGGTCGCGCGTGATCACCGAGTACAGGAAGAACAGCGCGCACTCCACGCCCTTGTACACGGGCGACGTGCACAGGAACGTGCCCACGCCCTGACTCACCGTGCTCTCCAGCAGAATCATATCCACCGCACGTCGCAGCAGCTGCGTCGAGAACGCGAAGGTGGGCTCGCACAGCTTCTTCACTGCGTCCATCACGTACTCCAACTGCACGAACGCCACCTCGTCGCCGCCCAGCGCCTTGCTGTAGTCCTGGTTGTAGATGGAGAACAGACAGCGCAGGATGAAGTTGACGCACGCCGTCAGCCCCGACGCGTTGATCGTCTTGTTCTCCGCCGTCAGACGCCGCGTGTAGCCGTCCAGCTCGCTGGTGATCTCCGCGAACACGACGTTGAGGAGGTGCACGAGCGAGTCGCAGTACGACAGAATGTCCGACGACCCCATCAGGTCCGTCCACCGCGACTGCGACTCGATGCGGTACAGCAGGCCGAACACCACGTCCAGCAGCGCGAAGTGGTCCATCTCGGGGTCTGCTTTGGATTTGGCGTACTCCTTCATGATCGCCTCGAACACGATACACAGGTCGGAGCAGGAGTCGCAGAACAGCGACAACAACGACAACACCTCGATCACTTCCTTCTTGATCAGCGCCATCTCCACGCCGCCCGAGTCGATGCCCAAAATCGACACGAGATGCGTCAGGATCGTGATCTCCTTTCCCGCCTCGATCTTCAGACTCGCCACGGCGAAGCGGTCCGTGTTGATCACGTACGCCAGCTGCGCGTGGAGCAGGCGGATGGCGCGGTACATCAGGTAGCAGCACTGTTTGTCCTCGAACTCCTCCTTGATCAGCTTGTCTCTCTTCGCCGACGTGATCTCCAGCGTCGGCGCGCTCCTCGCCAGCGTCACCGTCGCGTCGTTCAACAGGTCATCGATGTCCACGTCCAGGTCGATGTCCAGGTCCCCTGCGTCTTGCGCGTCCATTGGGTCCATTGAGTCCATTGGGTCCATTGGTTCAATGGGGGATGGCGGTTCTGGGGACTTGGAGGTGCGCTTCGGAGGCGACACCACGGTTCTGGGTGGAGGCGGCGAGATGATCTTGTGCTCGGTTGGAGGTGGCGCCACCACCCTCGACGCCGTCAGCGCCTCGCGCGGAGACTCTTCATGTGTGTTACTCTGAACTGACTCCGCACGCGCACCGTCCAGCACCGATTCCGCACGCGCATCCTTCACTTCTGACTCTGGATTCTGCGCAGCCGTTGCCCTCTCGAAGTTGTCGCGGTAGCGGTCAAAGTAACACTCCTTCAACTCATAGATCAGCTCCAGGTTCTCCTGAATAGACTTGTCCGTCACATGAAGCACGAAGCACCCGTCCAAGTCCATGCTCTTGCCCTGGTGCACGTACCGGTACAGCTGCGAGAAGAACGCGTGATTGCTCTCCGCCAGGTACGACAACAGCAGCGACACTGCGTCCAGACGGCTCAGGTTCGTGCCGTACTGGCTGTGGAAGCGGATGAGGTTCGTCGGGTTCCAGGACTCCAGCAGCGCGTTCTCCTCGTCGGAGAGCAGCGTGATCACGGGCCGCAGGTCGTTGGCCTGCTTGGACTCGGTCAGGAGCATGAGGTGCGACGACGACAGCGCGCACTGCGAGATCCGCTCGTCCTCAAACGCGATCAGCACCGGCTCCGAGAAGTCCTCGTCCGTCTCGCCCAGCTGGTTGTTCTCGTTGTCGCCCCACACGTACACGCTGCCGTTCTTCAGCAGCGCCGCGCTCGAGCTGCCCGCCGCGAAGATCTGCTGCACCTCGCCCATGTCCCGCGACACCACGCGCACGAAGTGCGTCTCCCAGCGGCTCTTGGTCATGCCGCTGTAGTACACCTCGCCCTCCGCGCTCAGCAGCAGCGAGTGGCTCGCGCCCGCAGCGATCTGACGCACCTTGAAGTCGATCGGTACCTTCACCATCAGCGTCGTGTCCTGCGCCGACTGGAAGCCCAGCTGTCCCGAGGAGTTGTCGCCGCAGCCGTACCTACGCCTCATCGCTCGCCGCGTCACTCACACGTCGCCGTCCACGCTCAGGAGCAGCGTGAAGTCCGTGCCCGCGCAGCACGCGCACATCAGAGGCAGGTTCTGCAGCAGGCACGGCTCTCGGATGGCCGCCGACGAGCCGTCGCCCAGCACGCCGCACTGGCTCTTGTCGTTCTGGCCCCACACGAACACGTACCCCAGCGCGTCCACCGCCACGCAGTGCCGCTTGCCCGCCGCCGCCTGACGCACTGTGCAGCCCGGCGGGAAGGCGATGCGCTGCGGCTTCGTGGTGAAGCGCGCCGACGTCTGGTAGCCCAGCTGGGCGTTCGACGCGTCGCCGTAGCTGTACAGCCCGTCGTCGTCCGCGAAGAACAGCACCACTCTCGAGTTCGACACGTCGCCTATACCTCAGCCGCACGCGCGTGCCCTACCCAGCCGCGTGATGTGAACGGAACCCTCCAGCTTCACCTCGCAGTCCACGTTCTTCTCGCGCATCGCCAGCGTGCCGCAGCGGCCCTCGTCGTTGCACCCGCTCACCAGCAGCGTCCCCGACTTCAGCAGCACGAACGTGCAGTCCGTGCCCGTCTGCACCTGCTGCACCTGCGCCTCCGCCTCCACGCTCCGCACCGCGAACGTGTCGCTCGGCTCCTCCAGCAACTGCCCATATCTACCCCTCACGCCCACTCGCCGCGCCCACCTGTTGGAGCCTCGGCCGCGCAGCGTCTGGTTCTGCACCTCGGGGTGCGTGATCTACGCCTCACGCGCCGTGCGCTGACCCACTGTCGACATGAACGCGACGATCGACGACAGGTCGAAGCGACTGTCCGCCGGCGTCTTCAGCAGACTCAGGATGTTCGTCAGGATGGAGTCCGTCGACCCGCGGCCCAGCGCGATCTTGAGCTGGCTCTGCAGCGCGCTGGTGAATTGCGCGGAACTACCGATGAAACGCCCGACAGACCGCGACTTGGTGTTCTCCGTCATCAAGTGGCCCAAAAACTCCTGAATCCGCGCGTAGGTGTCGTGGATCACGCCCGGCTGCTTCTGAAGAGAGAGCGGGGGAATGTTGCACAGCGAATTGCACAATTCCGGATAGATCTCGTTGAACATGGCGGCGTTGCTCCTGCTCGCCATCTCAAGGATACGCAACGAAAAACCCGAAAATGCGGAGATGATACCCTCCCTACGCCTCAATTCGGAGCGCCAAACGCATACACACTCTTGGGCACCTCGCTCTCTTCGTCTCCCTCTTGTAAACGACGGATATACTCGCCCGTCTCCAATTCCACCTTTGTGTCTACCCATGAAACGATGGCGCAGACACTACCATTATCTCTCTTGTCGGTATCTTGCAATGATTGGAGGAAGCGCGCACAATTGATCACAAACAGGTCCGACTGCAACTTCAGCACCTCCTACGCCTCACTCCCCATCCTTTCCACCACGCTCGACCGCGCTCCCGTCTCGCTCTCCAACGACTTCCTCAGGGCTTGAAGCTGCGTGATGATGCCCCGGACGTTGTTGATCGGAATGATCCAGTTGTAGGACTCGATCGACTGGTCCACCTGCATCGTCGACGGCACGCGCTTCTACCCCGTCACGAAGCCGAGCGAAATCGTACCAGAGCATCCCTGTCTTCCTTCTGTTCTTTCTGCTTCTCCGGTTTCTTCTTGGAAAAACCGGTCGTCTTTGTCATACTGTATATGTCTTGGAATCACTCCATCCTCGCCAAACGACGTACCCACTTCACCAAACATCTCCAATGTGTGGTTGATTGAAACGATCCAGCTCGGATCAAAGATATCATCCTACGCCATGAAGACGGACTCTCTCTCGTACTAGAGTAAAGTTGTCTAGTTTATCATCGAGGCCCGGTGGTGCCATTGCAAAACAACTCTCCTCTTTCACTGGATGCGCTTTTCTACACCGACTCGATTCTTGAGGGAGTTTCATCGTCATGGACTTTACAAAAAACACAACGCATTGGAAAACAAGGAATTACGAACGCTTCTTCAGCTTCGTCATCTTCACCTTACGACCCTCGTTCAGCAACTCCAAGAAAGACTCCGCCACCGCTACGCATCACCGCTCCTCACCCAACCCTACTGTCGTCATGCTTCACACTCTTCAGATTCGAGAGGGATCCCTCGCTCAGCTTCACCTTCTCCATATCGGACAAGCCCTGCAGATGCACCAACTTCGCTTCCGAATAGTTCAGGAACGCGTTGCTAAACAGCGCCAGCTCGCTCAGCGCAGGAAGCTCTACTCCTCACGCTCCCTCCCCGTCTCAAACCCCGCAACTCCAGCTTGTTCGTGTCCTGGTCGAACATGTTCTGAATGCCCGAGCACGCGCCAGCTCCGAACCGCGCCGACGTCAGCTGCGGCATGTCTACTCCTCAGCGCCACACTCATTCCCCACCTTTGACGATCACGTTGTCCACGCTGTTGAAACAGTAGTTCCCGATGGCGAGCGACGACAGCGCGGGCAGGTCCACCAGACGCAGCTTCTCCGCCCAGTAGAAGCAGTCGCTGTGCTTCGCGGGGTCGTCCACGCAGTCGCCGATCGCCAGCGTGCTCAGCACGGGCAGGTCTGGTCGTCACCTCACACCACCGCACTCACCGCTCAGACTCAGTTTCATGAAGTCCACACACGCCTTGCTCTCGATCACGATCTCCGCCAGCGCCGCGCACGACTCCACGCTCATCTCGCGCCGCTCGCCCATGATTTTGAACTGGCTCTCCTTCACCTTCGCGCACACCTCAGGGTTCGAGAACGCGCCGCTGAACACGGCGATCGACTTCAGCTTCGCCAGCTCGCGGAACCGTAGCTGGCGCACCGTCCGGCAGCAGCCCTCCGCAAAGGAGACGCGACGAAGGTTCTCGAAGCGCGCGAAGTCCAGGATCGCCACCTCCGTCTCGTTCAGCGCGTTTCCGTCGAACACGATCTCCACCGCATCCAGCGGCACCGCCATAAACTCCTTCATCGTGTGAACCGTCACCGCTCTCTTGTTCTCCTCGCCCGCCTCCGTCACCGGGAGCTGTTTCCTTCTCCTTCCGAAGCACAGACACCCGCTTCCGCGGTTGGGGTTCTCCACCTTGCCCGTGACGATGTTCACGCGCTTCTCGCCGCTCGTGCACACGTTGTCCACAAACTCGCCCTCCACCACCAGCATGCCCTCCGTGTTGTAGTACTTCCCCGTCCCGTTCGCCATGTCGTTCATCCAGTCGCCCTCGTACTGCAGCGTGTGGTTCTCGTGGTAGCTGCTGCCGTGGCCCTGTCGGCGTCCGCGCACCCAGTCGCCATTATACACCACCACGCCGTTGTGGTACGCGCGACCCTTGCCGTTCGGCGGGTATCTGCCGCGCTTGTCGTCGATGTACTCGCCCTCGTACTGCTTCTTCCCGTTCGCGTCGTAGGTCACGATGGTCGCGCCCTTGAACTCCTTCACCATGCGGTCGAGCTCGCCCTCCTTGAACACGCACACCTTCACCGGCTTGCCCTCGCTGTCGAACACCGTGCCCTTCCCGTCCTTCAGCAGCGTGCCCTCCTTGAAGCCGCCGCGATACGACACCACTCCGTTCTCCTTCACCACCAGGACGCGGTTGCCGTTGTCGTCCTCCTCAATGTAGCTGTCGCCCTCCTTCCCATCAACCCACTCGCCCTCGAACACCGTCTCGCCGTTTGCGTCATATGAAATACCGTATCCGTTACGAACGTCATCTTTGTACTCTCCCTTGAACACGATCTTGCCCCCCTGGTACTCCTGGCCAAGGCCGCACCGCTTTCCGGCCACCCAATGTCCCTTGAATGTAACCTGACCGTTGTCGAAAAGACTCCCTTCGCCCTCGATGCGATCGTCCTTGAAGACCAATTTCATGGCCATCACACCGTCCGGGTCCAGCAGGATGGCTTCTCCGTTCTTCTTTCCATTCTCCCATGTGCACTCGAGTGTGTACTCCTTTCCGTCCTTTGTGAACTGTTCCGTGCCCTTTCCGTTCTTCACTCCGCCTTCGGAAGGAACGTCGCACTTCCCTTCAGTAAAGCCAGCGAAGACAGTATTCTCCATGTCCGTTGTTATTACTACGCAGTCAGGCACTACTCCCACGGCTCACATGAAGATAAATCGAAATCCATTTCCTCACAAACAAACACGCGTGAAACAAAAAGAAATCTTTGAAAAACGTCCAAATCAGGCGTTTCACTCAATCCTCTCCAAAAGATACAACGCGCTACGCTGTGTTCACTCCTGTCCTGAACTTCCTCCAATCACCACGAGTTACCATGATCTTTTTCATCTGCAGATTGCGATACGTCGCCATGAGTCCATACGTTGACGCCGCGGTCACGATCGTCTCGTTCGTGTCCGTCAGCAGGTAGTTCTCCAGCACCGTGCACGTCATTCCGGGAGTGCGCTGGGGATTGAACACATCTTGGAACGAGTGGCTGATCGCGCACTCCGCGTTCGCGTAATAGTCGCCGTATCGGAACCGCACCTTCCTCTTCACGTCCTCCGAGTCCCCCGCGACGTACCACCTCACCGGCTTCGACTGCTTCTGCATCGCCTTCTCCGTCTGGTTCACCGCGTACGCCATGAACATCTCGATGTCGTCCTCGTACAGGAACACGTTCTGCCCCTCGTCTCCCGCCATGTGGCCGCTGCGAATCTGTAATCCAATCCAGTAATAGTCGCTCCAACGCAGCCGCGCCTCCGTCTCGCGCACCAGCTGCATCATGTCGGGCAGCAGCAGAATGATCTTCGTGTAGATGAAGTTCATCACCATCTTCCGAATGTCCTTGTAGTCCTTCAGCTTCGGATTGATCACGAAGCCGTTCTTGTTGAAGAAGTCGTAGAATTGCGGCTCCTTCAGCACGAACTCCACGAACTTGCAGAACGTGCGGTAGATGATGCGGGATTGCGGCGCTGAAAGCAGCTTGCGCGGAGGGATACGGCACTGAATGCCCGTCATAAGAGCGCCATCCGACGTATACTCTATTCCTCACACCCAAAATGGACTCTCACCAACAGGAAGATAGGAATAATTGGCTAGGGGAAGGTGGAAGTACTGGTAGAACGAATCCCACCGATAGACTAGTTTTGACGAATGATGGGAGTCATTACTCATAAGACGACGGTGGGTCATCATGGAAATGAGAATGCCCTCCGCTAACACACCCAGATTGTTGCCCAAGCCCGATGACAGCGGATAGACAATGATCGATTTGGGGTTGTGGCCCGGATACAGATACATCTCGCGCTGCTCGTCCAGGTAACGCTGGAAGAACTTCTCGCGGAGCTCCGCCTTTTCAAGCAGGCTTCGTTCGTAAGCGTTCAGCTTCTTCTTCTTCGGCGGATTCTCTATACTGTGATGAACCACAGGAGACCCTACTCTGTACTGTCTCATTTGCATTTATACTCGTTATATTGTTTGCTACCTGAGGTACAGATGCGGATGCGTCTCCATTACCCCTTTTCGCAGAAACCTCCTTCTTGTCATCCGGAACACTGGATCCTTTCTGCATATCCGCGGCTGGAACAGAGTGCTTATCTGTAACTGACAACTGCGAGCCAGTGGCGACTTCGCTGGTATCACCCATAATACCATACGTTGTCCTGTTCTTATACAAGTAGTACAGTTTCCGGTTCCCATTCCTGATGAACGGGGCAGCATACGACACATTCCACAGCAAGTACAGCAAACCAAAGAGGAACAAAGGAACGATCACCTTTCCCTTCACTCCCATCCTTTAGAAGCAACAAACAGGAGGAGCGATGCCACAAACAGAAATGATACAATTCTCATTAGTTAAAGGGAGAGTGAATGCAGCAAGAGTTGGAATTCGTGCCGTCATCGGGCACCCATCTCCTGCAACTGGGGTTTGAGAGATCCCCTTCCACACGCATCGGTGACAGCACTCTCCGAATCCCATGGACTCCGCAAACGACGACGCACGCGATAGTCAGATAGTACTCCACTTCCTGCAGAACGCTCACGGACAAAACGTCTGAGAAGAGCCACGCCATCATCACACGCATAGACAGCGATAAAAGGATAGCGAAATAGAGAGGGAGGCGGGCTGGCTTCAACTGGGAGTGAATCAATGCATCTGCAACTTACCTCAGGCAAACTCGTAACGACAGTAATGACGATGATCCACATGGCCACCTTCAGCCAGAGGAGGACATTGGAGAAGAGATTATGGAAAACACGCTGAAGCGACTGCATATCCGCCATACGCTGTTTCAACCAATCCATCCCCGAAGCAATGTTGGCAAGTACGGCCATCTCATCCTCATGCTTCTCCAACATAAGAGACAGCGCCTTCCATATGTTGGAATTCACCTCCGCCTAGTGATTACAGTGTGAAAGCGAATCACTACAAAGCGCGCGTTAATACTACTTTCTGATCTGCTCCTATCCTCGAATAACTTGGTCCAATTCTGTTTAGATTGATCGTTTTGCTTCAACAACTCCTCTTGGCCCTTAATCAACACGGACTGTGTCTTTTGACCGTCCGCTCTATGAATCATCGTACTCGATAAACGACTACATCTCTTCTCTCATCTCATTTATAGAAGAGATAAGACGGTCAACCTTTCCATCGGTTTTCTATACATCACGCTTTAGTGAAATTCGTACCTTCACATCCTTAAAATAGCATTTGGTATCCATCTCGTTCAGATACTGAGTGTAGATACTCATCATGCTGTCAGGGAGAGCAGACGTGCACCTCTTGATGCTTCGAGCATTGCAAACGTAGCCCTTCCTTCCACTGTCCTTCAGCACACAGTTCATCAGGCTCCATGCCAGCCACATACGCTCCTCCTTCGAAGACGAACTGCACACTTCGTCCAACTTAGAGTGGACAGTCTAGCAATCAGTAAAGCAAAGAAAGGCAACATCCCAGCAGGAAGGCGAGGCGATCTCCACTTCTTTGTCTCTGTTGTGCGAATATGCTGGTTCCAACTCCATTGTGTCATAGATCTCCACAGACACTTGAACATCTACACATGAAGAACGGATGCATGAAATACCATCATCGAGAGAACAAGCAACCACAAAGAGCAAAAGCAAGAAAAGGAACCGCATTCTTAACAATTGTATGAAAGGCTTCAAGGAATGGAAACGTCCCATAACGGAGGAGATAAGCAAATCTTCAAGAGTCACTCACTTCCCTTGTTACAAAACGGCTCTCAGTTACGACTCCATTCTTCTTCTCTGGAGATCAAAAGAGTCTTGAATTCTATTATAACAGGACTTGAGGAGTGCCACTGTAACCAATTCTCTATCATTCAGTACCGATCTCAGCATATCCTCCCACTCTCCATAAGCACCCCCTCTCAAAATAAACACCCTCCTCTCAACAACAAACACCCCAAAAGAACGACTTTAATACACACGAGCCTTGGGCGGAATAGGCTTGACTTCATTCTCGTCGAGAGTGTGCGTGT